>Ga0182004_10000752_pt1 | contig 21371 bp, 22 predicted proteins | sample Sormic07211540_1_FD_120479 | JGI IMG/M metagenome (GOLD analysis project Ga0182004, IMG submission 120479) | Endophyte microbial communities from Sorghum bicolor roots, Mead, Nebraska, USA - 072115-40_1 MetaG | ecosystem: Host-associated > Plants > Roots > Unclassified | place: USA: Nebraska...
ACCAACTAAGAAAGGGAAACAACCAACTAAATCTTTTATTCCCTATAATCCTAGCCACCTAGCCTGTTTCCTTGCTGACCCAGGCGCTCAGCGCGCTCTGCTGCGCGACGGACGTCGCGCGCCTTGCGGCGGCGCGAGTATGCGCGCCCGTACATGACAGGAAGGGATCTGCTTTATCATTGATTTAAGGATTGAAGATAAAATAAAAGCTAGAGAATTGACCTTTTGCAATTTTTTTAATAATCTGGCATAGTTGGTTCCTCACATCTTTGCTCAATTTCATACTCCGCACCTGCAAAAGATGGACAATATTAATACATATAAGGCGATAAAATAGAATTAATATCTTCAAATCCTATATATTTGATGCAAAAATAAGTGATTAACTCCTTTAATAAAGTTGGGCCATGTTCCAGTTTCAAAAAAAAGTTGGGCCATTATCCTTCGGTAAATGCAAGCATACAAATATGGTTACCAGTGTTTTAACCAGCTGCCTTCCTGGATTTAAAATTTTAATGTTCACAATTATTTATGGTAGCTGTAAGTAGTAAATCATAATATGACTGGAAAGCTGAAGGAGCATGGGCAAAAGTCACAAACAATAATACAGTAAAATGTTATGATAGTAGAACCCTTTCAAAAATGTTAAAGGAATTATCATCAATATGATGGCCGTAGAGTAGCCTTGCATGGATAAAAAGTTGTCTTCCATAAACCCCAATCTTTCAAGACTAAAAAATAAAAAGGCACATGATCCTTATATTTGGACAGATAACTGAAGATTATATATTGTTTCTAATCTTATAGATTCATTTCTGTCGAGCATTCCCTTTTGTACTGAGAATTTTTTTTTTTCCTCGAACAGCGCAGGAGAACTGCGCGTCATTTCATTAAGAAAGAGGAAAAAGTTACATGGGTCAAGAGACCCAACTCACACACCCCACACTAGCCACTAGGATACAGAATCGCCACACTAAGAACAGGAAACGACCCAAAACACCTCCATGCCTTAAACCCCAACAGGCAGCAACCTAAAAACCAATTCCCGGAGTTTGGAGTTCCCTGCTGAGCACCAGAGACCTCCCTCTGAGCTGATAGCCCAAAGGACTTCCTGAATACTTGGCCTCCTATTATCAAAGACACAAGTATTGCGGTGCTTCCAAATCTCCCAGGCCACCAAAATAATCAAGGAGTTGAGCCCTTTACGCGCCTCCTTGGGGACAGCAGCAGTTGTTTTCTTCCACCATCCAGAGAAACGAGTTGAAGAAGGTTGTGGAGCCAACTGAAGCAGCCCTAACTGTTGCAAAACCATAGCCCAAACTTGTCGAGCAAAAACGCAGCCCACTAGCAAATGATTTATTGATTCATCCTCCTGATCAGATGAAAATTATGGGCATGATTTCTATCATGAAACCACACAATGACAATCATGAGGGTATTTTGTGGAAAACTCAGGTGATGCCTTTTGTTCCTTGTCTTGAGTAATCAAAGATGATTGCATCTACTTTTACTAGCGACGCTAACATAAGTCTTGTTTATTAAATATATTAGAAACATGTTCTTTTCAGTCACCTGCAAATCATGATCAGAGCACCATCTTGGATCATAGCCAGATTGGTCCCAGCTTTCGAATATCTGAAGCAATTGTATATGGTCACCCCAGCCAGAACCATCAGGAAGCTCCTGCCTTTTCCTCTTTCCATCCATGTCTTTGCTGTATAAGTCCAGGTTTTATATCATTACGCATGAATTTTAGTACAGGGGATGAGATGAGAGGGAGGGGGGTCACCTAGCTGATCGCAATGTGATTTCTGCTGACAAAATCGAAGCAACAGTTAATGCCTGAGACAGGCATCCCAATTCATTTGCTTCAATCAAGGTCCTTGAAAGAGACGGTTCAAGAGGGAGCTCTGTACAAATTCTATCCTTAGACAACCAAATTAGGAGATTCAAAAGTGAGTGGGCCCTGTTTGTTTCCACTTATAATCAGATTCTCAGTGAAAAAGCGAGAATCCCACCAAATGCTTTGATTATTTCTGATTTCTTCACTGCCGCTTCAGAACTTTGGACTAGGACAGTCAAGGATCGAAAAAATCCCCACAGTACAATGATTATAAGCGGAAACAAACAGGGCATAAACAGTTCATAAGTTTGGTTCCTTGGTAGCTGAGGTGTTACCAGCATTTTCACAATTAAAAACTCAAATAAAAGCTTATGTGGTGCATGATTGCACATCAGAGAAAATATGAACATTCTACAGCTACTTCACATAAATGTTCACTCACTGCTAAATTAAACTCTACTCACACAACCACAATTAATTCTCCTTTTAGGATCCCTAAATCATGATCCTATGTGTAGTTTATTGTCGTAGTCTGTCAGCTACGATTTGTGATTCCATTACAAGAACTTGTAGCATATTACCAGGTGCAAGGAGGCAATTGAACCAACTACTTATATCATCTGTAATGTGAAAATTGTATAATACTATTAATACCCCATCACTATGCTCATAAAGTAATCACCCTTGCACAAGAGAGGGGGCCGGGGGCAATGACATGTTTCTGATTAGAATTACATTGATGCGTGGAATATTGGAATTACTCATTAAACAGCAATACTAATATACATTGCATTATGCTTGAGACGTACGTAAAGAAATCAAGGTATGTTGACGTTGCAAGGTATAAACCCCAAGTGATATATGCACTACGTCCCCTGTTGCTCAATCAGTAAGGATTCAAGTACACAATACTAAAGGCAAAAAACTAGAACTGAAACTGCAGAGAATTGATACAAGTATACAAATAAGCTCATGACAAGCACATTCAAAGCTCAAGATGACAGCATTATGTCATGTGCAACTTATACGGTTTGATACTTCAAAGCAGAGGAATATTTTATATCGGATTTGCCCACATTTCAGGTTAAAAAGGACAAAAAAAAAAAAGGTCTGCAAATAATAGCTCAAGAAGACTTTGAACAACCATCTCATTTCAATGGAAACAAGACAGGCTTGGTATACCTGCCATAACTCGTCCAACATCTGTTATTTCCCCATTTTCATCAATTGCATCAATGAGGTATAATTGCCTCAAAGCATCTTCTAATGACTCACCTGCAAACCATTTGTGAATTTAAAAAATCTGGCAGAAGTCACAACATAATATTCGACTGTATTTATTTCAAGGCACCAAATGGCTCCCGTTTTGGCTATGTATATCTTTTGTAAGGACAGTTTTGCACATTCATGTTATTGGTATAATGGCCACGGGCCAAGCAGCCCATCACCCCAGCCCAACCCAGAGGCAGTAGCCAACACCTACGTGTTGCAGCAATCGTATAGTGAAGCTGGCATGCTGCAACCTCCATACCCCTCAAATTCAGGGCCCCGCCAACAAGTTATCAGTACTAGAGAATAAGAGATAGGTTTAGCTTGAATTGAATTAAACAGGATGGATAGTATCTATAAAAACATATTTTAGATGTATCCATATGGATTAACCAGAAAAGTGATTTTTCCTCAAAGTTCCCTCTCACTCTCCTTTGTGCTGCCACCATCCCCTGTCCAAGCTGAAGCCACCGCCAATCTTCACCAAGGCAGGCAAACCATCACGAGTCACCAGCAACGAAGCCCATCGCGCCACCATACCACCCATCACAACTACAACCTCCAAGAGATTCCCTCCCCTAACCAGCCCGTAACAATTCAAAAGTGACATGAGTAGAGTCATCACAAAAGTAGTTTCTTCACCGGACTTCATAGTAATAACATAATTTTGCAATGCTTTAGAAAACAGTAAGTACAAATTAGCCAACGAACTCCGCACATAATAAGTAACTAGACAACAATTAGATGCATCACAGGCAGGTCCAGAAGAATAATTGAAACAATAAGAATCTGAAGTTTTATCTTACGTGATGGTGGATCTAGAAAATCAAACTTCAGTATGTTGATGTCTGGAAGATTTAACGATTTCAGATACAGAACACTTCCAGCAAGAGAAGAACGTTGAATTTCAGGAACTGTTGCCTCAAGAAACTCATTCTGATATATGGAAATTGGGTATAGCCTATAGCACTTGCCGGGCCGAGTTCTTCCAGCTCGCCCTGCCCGCTGATCAGCCTGCACTCTAGTTATTCAATAAAATTATCAGTACAGGTTAGCATCCAAAACTAGACATATGAATGGAAGTAATATGATAGTGAACAAAGTGCATAAAAAGAAGAGACTGCATGTGCCAAATTATATACCTGCTGATTTGGACTACATCAAGTGAATACATTCCACTTGATGGATTGTATTGGCGCTGCTTTACATAACCACAATCAATCACGAACCTAAAGAAATACGAAATTGTATTGTTAATATCTTTGTGCAAACTTAGAAAAACGAAACACCTCATGGGAAAAAATATATACACAACAACATTGTAAGAAAAATTACGAAGCTTGACAGTCACAGTCGGGCAGTTGTTCACTCTCCTATATGTCAACAGCTAAAGTTTCCTGTATCACTTCATGGATCCTGATTATCATATTTCATAAAACTATTGTGTTCATGCAAAAATCTGTTTTAAAATATGTACTAGTGAGGGGACCTACAGGTAAGAAATTTATGTTTCTCCACACTCCATCCAAGCTATTAGAATGTAAAATATCTTTGGTGACTCCAAAATGTCATATCCCACGATGATTTAATCATGATAAATGTATCTAATATTTTAGTTCCACCTTGGTCTGTAGTCTGTAGACATCAAACTGTTGGAGAACTAACCGAAATGTAGTACTCAGCAATACATATAAACAAAAACAAATCACATTAACAAGTTTGCTGCATCAACTTTAAAGAGTTCTACATGCACTCACAAGTCCTTCAAGTAAATTTTGACATTTAAACTACATGTATTTTAGACGGTGACACAATTCTCAGGTTGCAAAAGCTTACTTGATTTATAAGTATAACTAGCACTGTTGATAAAGCAGGATGAGTTGTATGAAATTAATGGCTTCACAGACAAATGAGTGATGTTTAAGATAAACATATTTTTATTCTAAATAATAAAGTAAATATGTCAGGATTTCTTATTATATTAGCAGAGTAGTTCATGTCGCTCCATTCTATTGCTAGCATATTATTTTTCATACGTAGTCACAAACAAGTCAGATTGCAATGTTCACTACATTTAAATACAATCTGAAGATTGAAACAAAAAGCACATGCTTCTCAACTGATTATGTTTGCTTCTTACACGACACCATCTACAGTCAGCGAAGTTTCAGCAACATTTGTTGCAACAATGAAGCGTCGGCAGTTTGGAGGTGCAGGAGCAAATACCCTAACCTATATGAGAAGTGTGCAAAATCAGAAATGCTGCAGAGCATGAAATGTTAAGCAAGAAAGAGAAACACAAGAGAAGGATTGCAGAGCTATCAAATCAAAAATAAATAAAAGGAACAGTATTTATCCTGTAAGACTACATAAAAGTTTGGTTGCAAAGCTGAGGTGCAAATCAGATGTGCAAGGCTAGGAACTTGCCTGCAGTTCAGGTGGCAAAGAACCATGAAGAGGAAGGACAAGAGCATCAATGCAGGAGCCTTCCTCGAGATTTTGAATTCTTTCCTCCAACTTTGAGACCATCTTGTCAATATCATCCTAAGCCAATCTCAAATAATCAGAATTCAGCATAAGCACTCAACATATTTAATAAAAGAAAAGGAATAGACACTACTCGAAAGGGGAGCTGCACAAAGAATACACATTAGTAAGTACCAATGACAGTTACCTTTACAAGTTTACCATAAAATAGTTAATTAATAGTTAATACAATATAGGTTTCCACATTAACCCAACAAGATAAGAAAACTAGAACTTCTTCTTTTAATAAAATAAAATAAATATCTGCAAATTCCTAAATTTATATTTAGTACTACATCTCTCCAAGACAAACTGATTTGTAGAAAAAAGATCTGTCCCACAAAGAATTGATTTTTAGACACACCGACTGGCCCCTCAGGTACCAAAGCACACATTTATGACCCTCAATCCTTCACCCAGGTGCAACAACAATTAAATTGGTCTTGGGTAAGCAAAAGGTCACCACCACTCTGGTGCAACAACAATTTTGGTCTTTTCCCCCTCCATGCTATTTTGTCAGAGATGTGGGTCTTTTCCCCCACCATACTATTTTGTAGGAGATGCGCTAGAAATTAACTTATTTCGGGACAGAGGGAGTACAGCTAAAAAATATAAATTCCTACATTGATCACAAAACTACGTTTAAATAAAGAAACTAGAAATTACATTGTTAATACAAGGAAATATATTTGATCAAGACCATGGTAATTGGCATGACTACAGAATATACTTACAGATTGTAAATAAAAAGAGAAAGGAAAAAGAAATAAACAATGACAGATCTTGAGGTACTGACCTTTCCTGTCATAAATATTAAGACATCCCCAGGAGGTTCCTTGGCATGGATATCTGACAACAAACATTTTGTTTAGGGTACAAAAAATGCATAACCTAAAAATTTTAAAAACATAAAAAAAAACTAACTATAATATTCCCATATGTGGTATCAGAAAAGAGGTATGAGACTTTGAATCGTAGTGTTGTTAAACTTTCTCTATTTCTATTGAATACACAGGAGATCTGTGCATCATAACCATGTGCATCAACCAAACACTACATATGCATAATTCAGATTTGTTTTTTCAATGTTTCCAAAATATAATGCTAAAAATGAAGAAAGTACCTAGGTTCAATTGAATTGTTAGGGAAGTATCAGGGGTTGTGAGACCCTAATATTTGTAATGCTATTCCACAATGTTTTATACTAAGCTGTTAAGCAATAAAGAGAATTTCTTCCTTGACTCTTTCCTCCCTATCGAACAACTTAATAGTAAAGAGTGTCCAGGGTGAAGGGCAGCAACCCAGTTTCCTTCTTACCGCTGTAATGACCACTCTTATTCATGCCACATGACAAAACCACCCGTAACTTTTGTCAGAAATATTATCTCTGTAACTCTATTAGCAATTATTATTATTAAGTTTCTAACTAGTGCAAAGCAAAAGCAGGAAAAAGATGCACTAACAATATTGGCATGATCAAATCCCAAAAGCTTAAAACTGCAAAAGGTTACAGAAAAATGCTTCTTACCTATAGCTGTTCTGAGTGAAGATTCTATATAATTTGTTGGCCGTTCAGTGCTGTAAAATTTCTCCACAGGGAACAAAGTTCCAGGTATGTTTAACACAGGGCATCCTGAGAAGAACTTTGAAACTTTTAAACCGTCAAGAGTCGCAGAGGTGATTAGAACTTTTAAATCAGAAGCTCGGTCCTTGATCAATCTTTTCATCAAACCTAAAAGGATATCACTGTAATGGTATAACCAGATAATAAGTATTAAAATGAGCCCATGCAAACAGTTTGCAAAAATACCTACACATATCATCCACTGTAACACCATTCTACTTAAAAAGAGAACAACACTGAATATCTATCATCATCCCACAACTACACGTTAGCCTTCGGTTTCTTCTCCAGTCTGACCGTCTTCAATACTCCCACTACAACTGCGGGGCGATGTTAAAGTATATTTGGTAGTAAGGGATATTGTAATTCCGTATTGCCACATGTATGTGCTACACAGCAAGACAAGAACTGCTACAACAAAGATAAGTAGGTGCGCCAAATGATCTGACAGACCCTGAACCTTTTATCTATAAGAATCCTATGGTAGTGTGTAGCAAACAGGAAACCACAGTATATGACATGCTAATGGTAAAATGATACATTTAAGCTCTAAGACATAGTCACCAAAAAAAAAAAAGACATGTCTCCATATAATAGTAGCTGACACAATTGTCAAGTAAACGGATTGGAAAATAGTGGCCATGAATATGTGTAAAGAAACGTGCTACCAAGCTAGCTTCAAATTGACTCAGGTAGAAATAATTCAGATATAAATCACCATACGTGTTTAAACTACGCTCGTGAGCTTCATCCAGTATGATTACTGAGTATTGCCTCAACTCAGGATTTGAAAGGCTTTCACGAAGAAGAACGCCGTCCGTGAGGTACCTGTAAAAACAAGTAAGAATTTAAATCCACGAATTTAGCATCAATGCACTTCCAGTGGTTATTGAACTTCGTACGTTACTGCAGCTGGATTAGAAGAAATTCAGGCTATCCAATTTGTCGGAGGCTTACTTTATGCATGTTCTTTCTGAAGTTCTGTCCTCAAATCGGATTGCATAACCAACTTCATCCCCAAGTGGAACACCAAGCTCTTGAGCTACTCTTCTGCGAAATAATAAAAAAGCACTCTTACTCACAAAAACAGTTACATACATGTTTTGTATATTTAACAACATAGTAACTGAAATAACTTTCAAGAGTGAGTAATAATAAAAGAACTAAAACAGAATCCCACGCAGTTGAATTGAGAATGGATAGCTGATCAACCAGGAAGAAACCAATTCAGCAAAATCAAGATTCGAGAGTAGTTAGTCAACCAGAAGAACTACTTAATGAATCTCACACAATAGTTCTTTCTAAGTTTTGTTTATTTCTTGGTGATAATTTCGGTAAAAACAAAATCAATGGGCTATCCAGCAAGCAGTCTCCTTTATAAAAATGTAGTAAAGGCAGTTCCAATCCCAATTCATAAACCCTTTCAACTGCCCAACTGCGACCCACACAGCAAAAAGCATACCTAGCAAACGTGATAGAACAATAAAAGCTAATGAGAAGAGGAACCTGGAAACGGAGACCGCGGCGACGCGGCGGGGCTGGGTGACGGCGATGGCGCCCCGACGGGTGTATCCGCGGCGGTGGAGGATCTGGGAGAGCTGAGTGCTCTTGCCAGAGCCGGTCTCGCCGATGACCACCACCACAGGGTTCGCGTCCACCGCGGCGACTATCACGTCCTCGTGCTCCGAGATCGGCAGCACTGGCGGCGGCGGCGGAGATGGAGACGGCATCGCGTTCGGTTCGGCCGCCGGGCACCAGGGCGCTCGCGTGTCTTCTTCTCCGCTTGGGCTAGGTGCGTGTGTTTGGGCTGGGCCAAATGGGCCCAACACGGCCCAGTGGAGAGAGCAGCTCGCGTGTCCTGCTTTGTGTGCCAGGACCAGGAGAGAGCAAGAAGGCCGGTGGTGACGCGGAGAGACCGCTGGGCGTCGAGCAGGAGCTCGACGTGGCGCGAGCTGCGATCCGGCGCACGGCGCAGCGGCACACGGTGTTGCCGGCCGATCAGCAGGCAACGGCAATGTCAGCTCGGCGATCAGCTGGTTCGACGCCGGAGTGGAGAATGCTCTCTTGGCCAGCGTCTACCGCAATCCGGCAGCGTTCCATTCCACCGGTGAGTGAGTCGTCCATTCCGACGCAAATCGATCACACAATGCGAAAGTTGGTCGTCGAGCTGCCTTTTGGCCGGGGCAGGACGTGAGCGGCGTGCCGGACATTAACCTCTACGACGGAGAGATGCCGCGGGAGCTCCTGGCGCCGGCGCCGGCGCCAGGGGTGAGACGTCGCGTCCGTTCCTCGCCTTCTTCGCCGGCGGCCGGCACGGGCACATCCGGGACCTCCTGCTCCGGCACTGGAAGGACGCCCGTGACACGGACGTGTTCCCGGCCGGTGTACGAGCACAGGCAAGACGATGCGTTCGGCTACTACTCATTCATGCGGCGCGCGCGCTTCTGCCTGTGCCCGAGCGGGTTCGAGGTGGCGAGCCCGCGCGATGTGTTGTTCTTGTGTAGTCGAAGTGTACTAAGATGTGCAAGACTAGTCTCACTTTGATGCTTTGACATAAAACCTTTTAGCAATGCTTGTTTTGAAAATTGAACATATGCTTCTAAAACTATGTAACTTGAGTAGACACCTAGAATGTGTAGGGCTTGTTTATGCCTAGTTATGTGATAAGTTTATGCCTAGTATGCTTGTTCTTGTGTTGGTTGGGTCAAATATGTTTTGCCATTGCAAATGTTAAGCCCGTGATAGACTCTTGGGAGAGGTAGTCTCTTTTGTGTCACAAAGACACAATATGTGCTAAAGTGTGAATAGCTTTGTGATTAAGATAACCTTTCACTCCAAAGGTTGCTTTAATTCTCTCATGACCAAGGCAATTTGTGCTATTGTGATCCAACACAGATGCTTACTTGCTTCATGTTGCTTGCCAAAGAAGCACATCGTTGTATGTGAAGTCCAACTTACAAGGGCTTGGATCCATAAGTGGGTATTTGCAATGTCCGTCCCGATGAGAATGGGTTGCCAAGTTTAGGCTTTTCATAGCAATAGTGATAACTGATCCTCGTGTTGTATATTCATGACTAGTTGCTTACTCTTGAGGTGAACATTTTTTTGCATAATCTTGAAAACTTGATAAAATGCTTAGTGCATGTGACTTAGTGTCATTAGAGAACTTTGAGGCTCGCATTCACACTCTCTGCTCGTTATTTCAGTCTTCCATAAATCAATGTCTAAAACACCAGAAAACAATGCCCGCAACGTGATATATATAATTCAAAAAACAAAATCACACTACTACGCCAGTACTACGGATACGTAGTAATGTAATTTTTGTGAGTTGGCAAGTCTTAAGAATAAGTAGTTGGGTGTACTGGAAAAGATTTATCTAATTAATACGTCTCTATCTTTTCTTTTTTTTTGTACTTACTAGTAGAATAGAAAAACAATATATCTCTAGTGAACAAACTCTATTTCTAGTCATAAATGTTATGGACACAGCAGTAGACTCGCTGTAAACTGGTCAATACGAACTGACTAGACTACTAGAGTGCGCACGGTGCATCTGCCTCTGCGGCAGTTGGCGCACGAGCTGGCCTCCGGGGTGTCCTACTGGCGCTGCCGAGCTCGTATGGTGGTGGCCCGGCCGGCGCCCGAGAGCGAGCTGCAGGCCTTCCCCATTGTGGATGTGCAGGTGCAGCGCCTGCCGCCTGGGCGAACGCGAAGACATCGAGCGAGAAGGCTCCCGATCTTCGCGCGGCCGGCGGCGCTCGAGCCACGGCCGGGGACGGGGCCTTATGTCTCGCCGCCGGAGTGGCGGCTGCTCCGGAGCTTCCGTCCGTGCAGCCTTCGTCATCCTTACCGTTGCGCTTTCCACCGTCCTCGGCACCTGCTCCGTCGACGACATCTCCAGCTCGAATGAGCTGTTCGCGTCTTCTTCTTCTTCTTCGCCGACGGCATCTTCTCGGCCTGCGCGATCAGAGCAGCTGCTGCTCGTCTCTTCTTCGTCTCTCACCACGGTGTGTATGCAAACCGAAGCTACTGCTATACATCGCTATGATTTTCCTTTTTCCAGTTTTTTTCCTTGCCTTTACTGTGCTACCGTGTGCGTCCATGCCCGTGTGAGGCAGGAGAGGAGCAGGAGGACGCCGCTGAAGATGAGCGTGGAGCAGGAGCTTGACGCGGCACGTGCCGCGATACAGCGAGCGGCGCGTCGTCGTCGTCGTCGGCGGCGTGTCGTTGATCCCGCCGGCCGTGGCAGTGGCAACGTAACCACGGCGGACGAGTGGTTCGAAGCCGGAGTCGACCATGCTCTCGTGGCCAGCGTCTACCGCAACCCGGCCGCGTTCCACCGGTGAGTACTCGATCGACGACGGTGACCCAAACCCAACAGAACGGAACACAAACGACAGCCATTTGATTTTTCACGAGTACGTACGGTACGGTGATTGCGAGGCAAGCAGGAGCTACAGAGAAATGGAGAGGCGGTTCAAGGTGTACGTGTACGAGGAAGGCGAGCCGCCGATCCTGCACGCCGGCCCGTGCAAGGACATCTACACCATCGAGGGCCGCTTCATCGAGCAGCTTGAGCTCATGGCGCCGCCGCCGCCGGCCGGCGGCGGCGGCGGCGCGCGCACGTCGGACCCGGCGCGCGCCCACGCCTTCTTCCTGCCGTTCAGCGTCTCCAAGATGGTCCAGTTCGCGTACCGCCCCGACACCTACGACAAAACCCCTCTCCGCGCCATCGTCGCCGACTACGTCCGCGTCGTCGCGTCACGGCACCCTTACTGGAACCGCTCCGCCGGCGCCGACCACTTCATGCTCTCCTGCCACGACTGGGTCAGTGTGGTGGTGGTGGTGTTGGCCGACCGCTACGAAATCTCGAACATTTTACTGACCCCTCTGCTGCGTGTGCATGACATGCATGGATAGGGCCCTGAGGCGTCGAGGGGGCACCCGGAGCTGCACGCGAACGGCATCCGCGCGCTCTGCAACGCCAACACCTCGGAGGGTTTCCGGCCGGGGCAGGACGTGAGCGTGCCGGAGATCAACCTCTACACGGGCGACATGCCGCGGCAGCTCCTGGCGCCGCCGGCGCCGCCGCTAGCGTCGCGCCCGTTCCTGGCCTTCTTCGCCGGCGGCCGGCACGGGCACGTCCGTGACCTGCTGCTCCGGCGATGGAAGGGCCACGACCCGGACGTGTTCCCGGTGTACGAGCACGAGCACGAGCACAGCCATGGACGACGACAGCAGGACGGGGCCCCGCTTGACTACTACTGGTACATGCGGCGCGCGCGCTTCTGCCTGTGCCCGAGCGGGTACGAGGTGGCGAGCCCGCGCGTGGTGGAGGCCATCCACGCCGAGTGCGTGCCGGTGATCCTCTCCGACGGGTACGCGCTGCCGTTCGCCGACGTGCTGCGGTGGGAGGCGTTCTCGGTGGCGGTGCCGGTCGCCGACATCCCCAGGCTGAGGGAGGTGCTGGAGCGGATACCGGCGCCGGAGGTGGAGCGGCTCCAGCGAGGGGTGCGCCTGGTGAAGCGACACTTCATGCTGCACCAGCCGCCGGAGAGGCTGGACATGTTTAATATGATCCTGCATTCTGTCTGGCTCAGGAGGCTTAACCTTAGACTGAATCGCTAATAGTAAAGGTCTTTCAACGCAGGATGTTGTACTTGTTTCTTACACAAGAGAAGCACAATGACAAATGCAATAAGCTCGAGTTCTTTACTAATTGCATTGTGCACGACAGAATAGGTTGCACAAAGTGTCGACTACATAACACTGAATAGGTTTGCAGAAGGCCAACCAAGTGTCGTTAGTTGTTACCCTGTCGGCCTGTCCCTGAGTAACAATGTGATAAGAACTGTGTGCAAAACAGGACATTCAGGTCAAACAAAAACATATGCCAGGTTGAAAACTATGTATAGGCCTCTTATATATAGAAAAACATTGTAGTGATTCAGAAAGCTAAAAGCGAGGACATAGCAACAGGTCTTTGGAACGAAACTACAGAACACTGCGATTGTCGTCCATAGCAAAGAACCACCTCGCAAGAACAAGAGCAGGTCACATAACACAGCACACAAGTGCACAGCCTCAACTCTTCAACTGTTTGCGGACATATTTCAAGTATCCTCACACCCATGCCTTCGTTATTAGAAATCTAAAGCTTTTTTTACACCCATCATCAGTGTGCAAAAACATAGGATAAAACCTGATTGTGGCTATAACATTAAGAACAGATTTTACTAAAAAAATCTACCTTATGCCCAATAGACAGACTGTGTACTGTGTACATAACACAGCACACAGCACACAAGTGCACAGCCTCAACTCTTGAACTGTTTGCGCATATTTCAGGCCTCTTTGGGTTTGTGCACAGGCCTCTTCACATCATATATGTCGTATACAAATTAAACAACTCGTCTCCAAGATGCTAGAAAGAAAATTCATATATCTATCCAGTAACCCCCAAACATCATCTCTCATCAGTTGATTGATTGTCATTATAAGATAACGAAGTTCAAAAGCGCGCTATTATGATGACATCGCTAAAACTTATATCACAATTAGGTTTATTAGCAATTAAACCAATCTGTCTAAGATGACAGATGATTTCCTCACCACAACATTCCTAGCGAGGATCCCTACATTGTAAACCAAGGTTAAGTGACAATGATCCAATGGGCTGGTGGCATTGATCGCTGATCTCATTGGCACAAAAAAGTGAGACAACTGACAAAGAAACCCAGTTACCAATTCTTGAACATAATAACAAGAGAAACCACCAGTTAATTTGCTTTATTTAACAACTTCAGAGACAAAAGGTCCATATTTAGCTAGCCTCAATAAGTTTGCCAGGCAAAGATACCTTATATGCATATGGAAAGATGAAAAGGCGTTGGACTAAAATTGATCCAACAAATGTTAAATCATTGGAGGTTTATAAAACCCATCATGAAAACTCCAGCTGCTGTTGCAGTCAAGTTGCATTTAATATCTGTGGGAAAGCTTCTCCTGCTCTTTGTACCACATGGCGTATCTGCATAGACGCATTGAAACAAATCAGAATCATGCATGTCAATTATCTGAACCCGCTAATCTAATGAGGAAGATCAGTTGTTCACAATTTTCTGTCCCTACGACAAAAGGAAATTCAATCATTCTGCAGTTTTTAGAACTGTAGAATTTTTATTTGGGCAACCACATAGAACAGCATAAACACAGACATTAAATCCAGTTGAGATACCTATTTCAAAGGAAAGTATATGCTTCTACTTTCTGAATTGGTGTGAGATTATCCTAATGATCATCAGTATTTTGACTAATTCAGAACATATGTCGATGATTGAAGTAGTTTGGGTCACAAAACAAACAAGCCTACACATGCATTGCCGTCAGACCGGACATGAGATTTACACAATGTCACACCAGATTCACAAGCTCACATGTGTGCAACCGAACACATAAAAGGGGTTTCTGAACTCGCATCTGAGCCCAATCACACATTGCACTTATCTTCAAGTAGAATATTGAGAGTTGCATCTTACAAAAGCATATTGGGACTAGTTCTTAATTATCTTCAAGAAGAACATTGGGAGTTCGAGCATCTCGAATAGTTTATCTTACAAAAGCATATTGGGACTAATTCTTAACTAAAATGAATTATGTCTGACTGTTTGCCCTAACTTGCATACCTTGGAAAAGCTTAGAATTATCAAACAGAATTACAGAATACACCTGCCCCATCAATACTTTAACCAAAAACAAAGTATTAAGATTCCTATGAGCACAAGGTTGCAACCCCTAAGATGGGCAATCGTGGATTCTCTATAAGTGACCTTATTGCCCCTGAAGGCCTGAACACAAATATTATGTGATTTAACAATAGTGTTTATGAGTACACATTAGTTCAGGATCAAAAGAACATTAGATTTGTATATGATCAATCAGATAGAAGAGGCTAAACTACTGAGAAGATTTCAAGCTAGTACAAGACCATAGATACTGAAGATTAGCACCCAAATTACATGGAAAACTTGAGAACTGTACACCTAAGATAAATATTTTAAGTTAGTCTTTGAAAGTTCAGTCCAAAAGGGATATTAGATTAATTAGCTCACCATGCAGAAGTTCCAACTAGTTTGAACTTTCAAGCTACAAGATGAAACAATCCTAAGCAATACCTGAAGGCCCTACACATTTGGCTTGGGAACACTAATCAACTATAAATGTTGTGTCGTGCTGACAATCAGAAATGGAAGCATACATCAACTAAAGTAGCACACAGAAATCCGCGTTAGAACTACCAAATGGGAGCCGAAACGCAGCCGAGCGAGAGAGCGAGCACCGAAGGGGAGAGGGGGCTTACTGGTAGGTGCCGACGACGGGGGTGACGAGGAGCGTGGCGGAGATCCAGTTCTCGGTGACCTTGTGGTGGATCTTGGTGGTGATGTCCTTCCACAGCCCCGGCATCACCTTCTGCTGGAAAGGCGACAGCGCGTACACCACCGCCTTCATCCGCACCGGCATCTTCCCCATGTTTCTCCCCGCGTCGCCGCCGGCCGGTCTTCCTCCTCCTCACTCAAGACGGGATTCTCCGATCACCTCACGCACGCGGATGGGTGTCTGACTGGTTCCGGATTCCCTCGACAGAACAGCTGGGCTAGGGTTCGGTGAGATTTGATTTGATTGGGCCGGGCAAGTCTTTTTGGGCCAACTACAAGGAATGGTGTTCTCTTGTTGGACCCAGCTCAATTTATAGCAGAACCTGGAGTGCTGGTGTTTGCTTTGTTTAGTTGCAATTTTTTTTTTTACAAAATAGACACTAGCATTTTTATTTGTATTTAATAAATATTATTTAATTATGAATAACTAGTCTTAAAAGATTAATCTCGCAGATTACAGACAAACTATGCAATTAGTTTTTTTATTTATATTTAATGTCTCATGCATGTGCCCCAAGATTCGATATGACGGGAAATCTTGAAAAATTTGCAAGTAAACAATAGTGCCTTCGTTTGCTTCGTCCAATTTTTATGGGGAAGGGAAAAGTCCTTTTTGAGAATCCAAAATGGCAAAATCGGACACTGAAGATCTCTGAACTTATACAGGCAAAAACGTCCTTGCGTGATGCGGTTTGACAAGTTAATGGTTGACATAGACGGTTATAAAACAAAACTTATAAAAGGTTATACTCAATCCATCCCAAATTATAAGATATTACTTTTTTAAAAATTATTTACTGATTTATTGTAAGAGAAAAACACTACTGAATGACTAACAGATTCGGCAAATAAGTTCAGCAAACATGTGTGGTCGAGACACTCATACGTGTGTTTGAGCTTCAAAGATTCTTGTGTTTGAGCTTGTAGTGCACCACGCAAAATTGGGAAGTAGCAGCACAGAATTCCAGGGCGCACAATCTAGGGCATGCATGGAAGAACAAGAACCACAGGCATGTTGGCTCGCCGCGGCAACTGCTACCGGTGGCCACAGCCCACACAAGCCCACAACTCCACACGTCGGGCACCCAAGGTGAACACTCCTAGCACACAGGGGAAAACGTTCCCATTATTTCATTATTATCACTCAAGCAGTCCACCAATGAATCATCAAGATATCTCACGTGACCTAACGATCTACTACTTCTTTCCTTTCTATGCTGGGCCGGTTCTGAGCGCGCGGTCCAGATCGGCGATGAGGTCCTCGACGTCCTCGATACCGACCGAAATCCGGACGAGGTCGTCGGTCAGGCCGCGCTCCTCGCGGACCGAGGCAGGGATTGCTGCGTGGGACATGAAGCACGGCAGGCTGATGAGGGACTTCACGCTCCCTGAATGCAAGAAAGGCAATGGAAACAGTCGGTCGAGAGTTCAGTTAGGGCAGATGGTAAAAGCAAGCCTCTTGGAAGGGATCGAGTTCGTCTGGGATGCTCACCGAAGCTGACTGTTACGCTGAAGTGCTTGGTGGTCTCGACGACGTGCTTTGAGAGAGCCAATGAACCGGTGAGGAAACTGAGAACAGAGCCCGCTCCCTTTGCCTGATGAGCGAGAGAGAAAATGTAACAGGCATTACTGATCAGGACAGTCCTGGAGGTCAAATAAGCTAGCGCTGCAGCATGGAAAATAAAAGGTACTCCTACCTGAGAATAGTGTAAAGACCGCCCAGGATGGTCAGGAAGCCCGGCGTAGTTCACTTGCTTGACCCTCGGGTGAGACGCTAGGAATTCAGCAATCTTCTGGGCATTAGCCTAACAATAACCAACCAACCTTTGAGCCTCTTTAGAGAAACGATGAAACGGCCAGAGACTTGAGGGGGTGAAAAGATATATCTCATACAAGTTACAGAAAAGCTTCACCTGTTGTTTCTCCACCCGCAAAGCCATGGTTTTGATTCCCCTCAAGCAAAGCCAGCAGTCAAAAGGTGCCAAACCTGTCCCTTCAGCATTTTGCAGAAATGCTATCTCTTTAGCCAAGCTGCCAGCAATCAAAAGAAGTATTATGCCAGCAGTTCACAACTATTCCAATTGATAAGAAACTTCTATGAAATGTTTATATAACTAAACATGGGTCTTGTTAGTAACTTAGTATTTGACAGCATGCAGTATGGTCATTAGGAGCACTAGGAACAGAGAACACACCTTTCACCCTTTACTGCAAGAATTCCAGCCATAAGATCACTATGTCCAGCTACAAATTTGGTAGCTGAGTGCATCACGATATCTGCACATAGGACAATAGATGGATGTGAACTGCGCAATTAAATGGTGCAGAGTGCTCTTGTATCTAGTTAACACATTAATCCATACCAGCTCCCAGTTCTATAGGACGGGAGAGCACTGGAGACATGATGCTGTTGTCTACCAAAACAAGAGCACCATGAGAATGTGCTATCTCTGAGATTGTCTGTCATGCAAACAAAAGAGAGGATGTAATGACGGTTAACTCTAAAAGATACTTCTAGATAATAGAAAATCTAGTAATACATTCTCAATGATCACTGAAGCCATGGATCAAGAGTCTTACCTTAATGTCAGTAATTTGCTGACGAGGGTTTGTGGGACTTTCAAGCCAAACTAGTCTAGTGGAGGGTCCAATTGCAGACACCACATCACTAATATTCGTTGTATCTACTCGGCTGTAGTGACACAATGTATATACCACATGTCAGTGAACAGCAAAAGAACAAAGAGACCACTTTCATAAAGATAATCAATATCACACTGACTTTACAACTATTCCATTTCTCGGGACAACTTGCGAGAGAAGACGATCAGAGCCACCATATATGTCCTCACCAGCAACTATTTCTTGTCCTGAAATCATACGTTTGATACATTAATTTATATAGGCATACACGAGATTATATGTCAAGCATTAGAAATGGGACGCGCAGGAATATGTCAAGTGCTTACCAGCCTTAAGGAGGTGTGTTACTGCAGCTAATGCTGCCATCCCACTGGTGAAGCAGAATGCTTGATCTGCCTTCTCAAGCTTAGCCATAAGGCTGAACATGATATAAACTTCATCAAAACCATATTCATTTCTCTACACTACAATAGTAAGGAAAAGCACAGTACTGATGTACTAACCTCTGGAGAACATCACGAGTGGGGTTACCACTTCTAGTATAATCATAAGGTCCATAATCTGTAGCTGAAGGCTGGAAAATAACTTTTGGGAGTAAGTCACTACTCACTACTGCAGAGTAGGAAACAGGCAAACAGAGCAAATCATGAACCATCTTAAGTACAATTATAAGCTTACTAGTTCCTCAAACTGAATAAAGAAATTACCACACAATTTCACAAAATAAATATCCGCACAATAAAATACTTGCATAACTGGAAATCAAGGATTCAAGGCTACAGAGGAAAATGCATATGGTTTTTCAAATAACATTAGCATCCAAATAGCTCAAGGACAACCAAGTCAATCTCAAATATAACTAGTGGATTAAGAAAAAAGAAATCATCACTTAACTATTGGCAGGTATCCTACAGTTTCAAATACACAAGCACAGCCAGGCCCATAGAATTCTTCAGTAACGTACAATAATAGATTTTTGTTCTAATGTAATTTTTGAACAAAATTCCACCCAGCCTATTGTTCCCACATTTTGCCTGAACATTCATTCCATGTTCCAACCAATACCAATCCAATCAAAAAAAATCTAAAATACAGATCGATCACAACTGCTACCGCAACCTAGTATGGGACACCATCTGAAGGTGGAAAATGAAAACGAACAACATATCTATCAAAGAAATCAAAATGTACTAGCAAAGTTCGGAGCTTTTGGTTCCCCATTTTGGTAAAAGAAAAAAAAAATGGACAGCATTCGTTTGTAATCTCAATTACCTGCTTAAAGGTGGCGGTCTGGTACAGCGGTGTGCTCAGAGCCCCATACTTATCGAACGAGTTCTCGAAGCTCGTCAGCATCGTCGCCACGCTCGGCTCCTTCGCCTCCAGGTCTGCACCACCAGAAAACCAAACCAGCGCCAACGAATTCCCAATCTATCAATTCTCAGCAAAACCGCCACAAAATCCCAATCCCAGAGCCCCGAGCAACGCACCGGAATCGGAGGCGACGGAGTCCAGGGCCTCCAGGGAGACCGCGGAGGCGCTGATGTCCCGTTCGGAGTCGCCGGAGGCGCCCGCGATCACCGTCAGCGGGCGCCCAGCCATGCGCCGGGATAGCGAGAGGCGGAGGGGCGGTACGCGGAGGACTGGAGCTTGAGCGGCGGCGGCCGCGCTGCTAGGGTTCGGGGACGGGGTGGACTGGAGGAGGAAGAGGCGGGCGGGAGCGGTTGGGACGGCGGCGGCCATTGGCGAGGAAGGAGGAGTGAGAAGCGGGTGTCGTTGGTCACCTGTGTCCTGTGGGTGGACTGGTGGGCCAGGGGCGTGGCTGCGTGACATCGACATGTTTATAGGAGGGTCACGGCTTTGACTGACATGTGAGCCCGATTACCTGAGTGAGCGGAATTGTGCGCGTGGAGCTTACATTGTCTAGGTTCGTTGAACGTGAACCCGTAGCACGAAATAAGCAGCGTTTAATGTGATGATCTATTAATTAAGGGTTGGGGGCTGACGTTAGCGCTCCCAATGCTAAAAATTATTTATAGTTTTTATACTTATTAATTTTTATAGACACTATATATAGAAACTATGGTCACAATGGATAATTTCTATAGAATATTTTTTTATCCAATCATATTCATTCTCTTGGTTCTTAGCCAATCATATCACTTCATGTCTTGGATTTTGTGTAAACATGGTTTCTAACTTAGGCCCAGTTTCTATGATTTTTGCTCTCTCTCTCTTCGGTAACTCTTTTACCACATTAGCAAAATACTTAGGTGGCACTACACTTAATGTCTATAGAATCACGATGGTTTCTGCATTAAGAGTGCCCTTAGGCCCCATTTGACATGGTTTCTCCACCGGTTTCACAAAAGTTTGGAGCTGTTTTGTATTAAATAGGGTATAAAATAAAACCGCTTCAGCCAAATAAAGCTCCTTAAATCATGCTTTTATAGAGGTTTAAGGTGGGATGGAGCCAAAAAACTTGAAAAATACTAAGCATTAAAGTGTTGCTCTATATGAGATCACTAGGAGTTAGCATGTTTGAAAAGGTTTGAAAAAACATGTTGTTTTGCTCTCTTTTTTTGGGGGGGTCACTTGAACTCTATGGTGCAGCATCAGAGAGGTACACCAGAGCTTCGAAATAGTGATCCAGTCAAGCTATTTTCAAACGCTCTAACCCACCTTACTAATGTGCACCGGAGAGATTGTATTAGAGCTTTGGAAGAGTGCATGTGCGAGAGGTAGGAAATTCAAAATTGTGCATCCAAGCTCTCCGGTGTGGCACTAGAGAGTGACAACATAAATGATGTTTTTGTTTTCATACACAATCAAGCTAACATGAAGGGAACTTTCCAGGGTTGTACTGGAGAGATCACTAGAGGTATAACAGCTAGTGACTCACAATGCGACTTGTCATTGGAGGAGCTCTCCAGTGCTCACATTTTCTGCACAGTGAGGGCATAATGACTTGTTGAGTGGTTGGAGCTACATACATACATACATACATACATACATACATACATACATACAT
>Ga0182004_10000753_pt1 | contig 21341 bp, 24 predicted proteins | sample Sormic07211540_1_FD_120479 | JGI IMG/M metagenome (GOLD analysis project Ga0182004, IMG submission 120479) | Endophyte microbial communities from Sorghum bicolor roots, Mead, Nebraska, USA - 072115-40_1 MetaG | ecosystem: Host-associated > Plants > Roots > Unclassified | place: USA: Nebraska...
CGCCACAACGAGGACTAGCTTGCCGGGAAGCAAGTGAACCTCGGTAAAAAATCTTGTGTCATCTCTTGCCGAGGATTCTCTTAGAGTTGTGATTGATTGATTGGCTATATTTCTACTCTACAATATTGGTATAACAATCACTCACCTCAACTTTACTTTTGTGCATACCTTGCTAGTTGCGTAGCTTGTTTAGCTTAGTTCTCTTGTTGTTGTGCTTTAGTGTTTACCCTTGTACTAGTTTATATAGGTGGCTTGCATAGCTTAGTTGAGCTAGAGCTAGAATTGCTTCGCCATTTGTTTTACTAACTCACTTGCTTAGTGAAGTTTGTAGAAATTTTAAATAGGCTATTCACCCCCCTCTAGCCATTTGGACATTTCACAGGCCCCGCCCGTCAGCCCTCTCCTCCTTCCTTCTTCCTAGACGCGAGCCGAGCAGGACTCAAACAGGGAAAGCTACCAGATCGTGTTTTTCCTAGAATCTTTTGTGAAGAGGCGAAACCGAGGCCTATAAAACTCCTAAATCAACCCCGTAGCTATCCTCTTGCATCCTAGTCGCTTTTTCCAAGCCCTAGCCGCCGTTTGGACTCAAACCGGATCTCGCCGAGCCGAGAGTCAAGACACCACCGTCGCGGGCCATTCCTGCCCCTTCCCAGCTCGAGAAAAACAAGTGGGTGAGTGCGCAAGGAGCTTCTCTGCATTTTGGTGTGCTCAGATTTGTCCCGGGTGCTCGGCAGTTGGTTTTTCCCGAGCTCCGGCGAGGGTCGCTAATGGTGCCGCCGTGGGGAGCACAGCTCCGGCGAGGTGGCCGGCTGTTTCTTCCCTGCGCGATCTCAACCGTCGGATCGGAAATCTACGGCTCGGATTAGAAGATACCCCTTCGGGGGGGTATTTTGTTAAAGAGTCCCTGCATTCTTGGCATCTTTGGAAAAGGCATGTTGCCGTTTTAAAAGCGTATTTTTGGTTGGTTTGAATTAGAATACGCTTTCTGCTATTTACAAGTTTGCCATTGGATTTAAAATGCTTATAAAATGCTCTTTTCAAATCCGATTTGGTCCATTCAAATTGCGTTGATTTCGTCTTCTTGAGATCTACGTGTTAGTACCACTGTTTTCTCAGTTTGAAACTTTTTAATTTTGTGATATTATTTAATTAATTATTATTCTATAGGAAATCTTATAAAATTCATATCTTCTACGTTTTAATTCCGATTTTTGTGAACTTTACGTCTGTGATCGTAGTGCTACGTAGAACATTTTTATAAACTTTTATCTTTGTTTTATCACTGTTGGTGTATTGTTCTCATTATAGCTTGTTTGCTTTGTGTATGATTGTCCATTGGAATGCGTGTTGTTGATTGTTGATCGAGTATAGATGGGACCTCAGGCGAAAGGGTAAATCATGACTCATGGGTAAAGATGTATAACCTCTGCAGAGTGTTAAATCTGGTGTACTAGCCATGACCACGGATACGAGCGGCCTAGAAAACTGACGGAATAGATGGACACTGATGAACATAATTAATGATGATAAATGATGGTTTATTATGTTGTTTATATGTATTATTCTTAATTCTTGTATACATTGATCATGTGGTTATGGGATTTAATTATGCTATCTTGACATTAGCTATCCAATGGTGAATATGTTATCTACATATAAGAGCTAAATGCAGTCACACCAGTGTCAGCTATTTGAGCCCCATAAACCCCTGGTTATACTTGTTGAGTATGATATGTGCTCACTCTTGCTATTTCACAACACCTCAGGATATGTTAATGAAGATGACTAGAATGAGGACTACCGTTATGAGTACTAGACTTGAATTCAACCAGTTGACAGTGTCCCTATGTGGTGCTTCTGTCGAGAGTATCTTAATTTGTTGAGATTATGTAATAATTATTATTCCGCTATGTAATAAACACTGCAATGGTACATTTGAGATTTGTCTACTTATGTGTGCGACTGATTCTGGGCACATATGAGTCTTTTATGCATCTTATTTTGTTCTTAAAATATGGGTGTGACATAACATGATGCCAAAAACCAAGGATAAAAATAATCTATATGCAATAACTCTAAATAGAATATATCCGCAAGCGCACAGATAATTCTCCTTTTGTAGCATTTCACCCAGGAAGTATTCCGAGTATCATTGATTTATTTTATACCAAAAGGATAAAGCAATATTCTATTCATTAGGCTTAGGTAATCTTGTAAGGACTAAAGAAATTATAATTATGTAAATCTATCACAACCAATAGTACTAATGCTTTAGCGATAACTAGTCATTAATATGATAAATGTTAAATGATAACTGAATAATGAAGTAAATGGTATTCCAGAGATAGAGAATAAAGACTCACTAATGTAGCAAGGCAATCTTGATATTCAAATAAAATAAAAGAAACCTATGTAATTACAATATAAAGTCTACAGCCTACGCCATGCTACACATTTTCATCTATAGTGTCATAAACTCAGAAAACATCATAAGGAGCATCAACTAATGAGGATTTTAAGCCACAAGGGTCACCTCCTTCGCGACCGCGCTCGGGTAGTCCTACGTACGGGGGGTGGACTATAGAGGAACCAACGTAGCTGTCACCTACGCAGACTACCACACGACTCGACACGACAGGGTCCCTCCATAGGTACACAATATATCTAGACACCACGTCTACATAATGTGCACCACCTGACTCACTCGAGTACTGAATGAGGCACTTTACGATCATATAATGATAATCATCATAAACCACATCTATATAGAATATGCAAGTAGAATAAACTAAGAACTGAATAAATAGCAATATATTAAAGTAGAGCAAAGTCATAATGAAATACAAGATAATATTACCAATTTCTAAAAGACAAATCTGGAATCCCGAGCGGAGCGCCCGATCTCTAATTGAACCTTCCTAGACGCCTATACTAAGAACTTGAAGAACTAGAGCTCTACTTCTAATCTCTAGAAACCCTAACTTCTCACTACTCTTGACAAATGAAGCAGGAGGAATGAATTGAATCTGGGGTCCTCTCTGGGAGGGGGGTTTGCCCTTCTATTTATAGCCTGGTGGAATGCACGTGCGCCGTAAGGATCAAACTGACTTAACCAAGGGCTGAGATGCATCAAGAGAGGCGGTGGAGGAAGCATCCGGAAGGGGAGGCCAAACCCTAGCCACAGGGGGCCGGGCGACGCCAGGGTTGGGCTGGCTAGCCCCACCTAGTGGCCTCTGCTGGTCCTATTGCTTCGAGAGTCTTTTAGAGTCTTCCTGATCCCTCTGGTGTCTTCCTTCCGTCGCGGATAAGTTTCGTGGTTAATTGGCACTTAAATTCCTCTTTTTGGCTCTTTCTGAAATAATCCCTACAAAATACAGACTATGGAAAACTCATGGAAATTATTAGTTTGAACCCTAGACTAATGTATTTTCAAATTTTCCTTTGGGTCTAAAGTTCTAATAAAAATTGATGTTATCGACCGTCAACACAAACCACACTCACCAGCCAAGCAAAGCTAAGCATTGATTCTGAGCCTATACTTATAGGACAAGGTAACTAGAAAAGTAGTATTCCAAGGGATAAATAATGTATCAATAGTTGCAAGCAACTCCTATAACTTAATGCAGCAACAAAACCATAATGTTATAATTTTATAAGTTAACGTAAATTAGAGGGAGACTTAGAATGCTTCGGGGCTTGCCTATCTCAAACAATAAATTTCATATTTTTCTTAAATACTGTTTATCATAAGAAGGTTCTACAAAAATTCTCAATTTATTTCTACGCATAGATTATTTATTAAAAATCTAAAACCCTAGACATTTAAGCATTTAATTCATCAATAATTATTTTTGTACAACACATATCATGTTCTATATTTTTCACAAAGGCTACATAGTATTACAAAGCTACTGAAGCAAGAAGCACATACTATATTTTGTTTTCTACATATTTCCTAAGAAATTAGCATTTTCATGTTTTAAATAAACCTATACAGAAAAATGTCACAAACATGAGATGCATGTACACTAAGTTGTAGATCTATAATTATAGAGCACCACAAACTTTCTTTCATCATTTTAGGAGCCTTAGAAACCAATTTATGATTTACCAAAACATTTTAAACATTTTTGCAAATGATTTTCTTTGGATTTTCTGAAGACTCGCCCTAGAAAATGCTATATCCACTCAAAGGTCTTAATATGACTAGAGGGGGGTGAATAGCCTATTTAAAAATCTATAATCTCACTAGAGTAAGAGGTTAGTAAATAACAAAGCGAAGCTTTTTGCTCTAGCTCTAATGGGGTGTTTGCAAGCCACCTATCCAATAATTCTAGTTGCAAATATCACTAGTCACACAAGAGCTATGTCTCTACTTACACTAGAAAGCTACCTAAAGTTTCTATGCAAGTAAGTAAGCTACTCTAGTTTGTTAGAATATAAAAGAGATGATTTGATCTTTATACCATCATGTAGAGAGGATGAACCAATCACAATAATATGAAGCCCAATCACCGGGAGAAATCCAATGAACAATCACAATGGCGACGCACGATTTTCTCCCGACGTTCACGTGCTTACTAGCACGCTACATCCCTATTGTGTCGACCAACACTTGGTGGTTCGGTGACTAAGAGGTGTTGCACAAACCTCATCCCCACTAGGACACCACAAGAACCTAGCTACAAGTGAAGGAGAAATCCACCGAAGTTACCTTTTGGCTCTCTACCGGGGAAGGTACAAGACCCCTCACAATCACTAGGAGATGGCCACAAACAATCACCAACTCATGCCAATGCTCCTCCGCTGCTCCAAGCCATCTAGGTGGCAGCAACCTCCAAGAGTAACAAGAAAACCACAGCCAAATCAATCCCCAAGTGCCACTAGATGCAATCACTCAAGCAAATGCACTTGAAATCACTCCCAATCTCATAAAGATAGTTAATCTATAAAGAAGATGAGTGGGAGGTGTTTCCTTAGGCTCACAAGAATGTCAAATATACTAGAATGCCAAGAGAGTGAGCCCTAAGCCGGCTAAACACTATTTATAGACACCCCCAAAAATAGAGCCATTGGCTCTCTCACTACACAAAAAATGGTGGTGTCGGATGCGCAGATGGTTAGCGGATGCTAGAACTCAGCGTCCGACACTTAGATGATAGCCATGTGGTACATCAATCTCTAACAGTCACTTAAACATTCTAGTTCATATGTTCAAAGCATCGGGCTCCTCAGGTGGTAAACATTGGATGCACCCGTCAGCACCGGATGCTATTCAGGGAGCTCTGCAAAATGCACAAGCATTGGAGGCGTTCAATGCTACCTCACTAGACGCTCCCTAGCATCTAATGATCATAGCCAGAGAAGCTCGCTCATGCGCTTGCTGATGTCAGTACTCACCGAATGCGGGAACGATGTTAGATCCATGTCCAGTGCTCATAGTAAGATTCTTCAACGTGCAGTTCAACAACACGCTGCTCAGCCACTATACACCGGATGCTGGGCCAGCGTCTAGCACCTCTAGAGCCAGTGTCTAATGACACTCCCATGACTTCGCCAAACTTTCTACCAGCGTAATAGAAAATATGCATTTCATTTTCTCTAAAGCGCCAAATTCCAAACAACCATGTGTGTACCAACATGTGCAAGTGTGTTAGTATTTTTACAATCATTTTCTTTTAGAAGGAGTTAAGTTAGTTCACTAGGTTCTAAATGCATGCATATGAATAATGACACCTAGTGGCACTCAATAACCGCTTAGCCAAAGAATTCCCCTCTTTATAGTATGGCTATCTATCCTAATGTGATCACACACTCTATGGTGTCTTGATTACTAAAACCGAAACCCTAAGCAATACCTTTACCTTGATCTCTAAACAGGTTTTGTTTTTATGTTTCTTCTTTTCTAAGTTCAACACTTGATCATTTTGTGGTCATCACCATGATTACAATGATCATCTCTTGCTCCATCACTTGGCATGTACCCACCTCATCTAATCTACACACACTTAGCATAGAGGTTAGTACTTTGGGTTTCATCAATTATCCAAAACCAAACTAGGGCTCTCATCCACCTATATCCGCACCTAGGGAGACAATCCCACGGCTGACAATGGGGTCCTAACCACACTCGCCAGTGGCACCGAGAGGGCGAGATGCTCTGATGAGTGGATCTAGCCAGCGCTAGGGTCTCTGACCACGGGGTTGGCATTGGTGTGCTCCCCGTAGTGAGGCATACCTACTGGTGCCCTCAGCTTGGCAAGGAAGAGATCGAGCCCCTCTTGCCAGCGTGCATGGTGGAATAGCGGTGTGGGTGACCGTTGTTTGGCTGTTACGGCGTGGTAGAGAGCCAATGGAGGGCAGCTTGAGCTCCCTCACGTCCTCCTGGTGTCGATGCGCCCCAAAATGAGAAGAATATGCTAGGGATGAAGGGAAAGCATGAGCGCCGTGAGCTTTGGTAAGCATGACAGCTCTCTGGCGAGCGATTAAGGCCGCTCTGACCCTTACCATGGTGATAGAGTGTGTGCACACGATGCACAAGGACCAGGCGAGGCTCGAGGTGGTCTTAGCAGGCAGCTCAGGTGAAGGAGGACGACGACGACAAGCTCCGTAGTCATGGCGGCATTGGCTCCATGGTGGCGCTGCGAGCTCCGACTACTGCTACACGGGGTGGAAGTGAGGGAGAGGAAGGGGATAGAGTGGAGGCAGGTAGTCGCTTGGACAGTCCTTAATGGCTAGGTGGAGGCTGGTTGGGACAGCCACCGCCCACTCCCACTGCTCGCCGATGAGCATGTGGCGCACGGTGTACGAGAAAAAGGCGGGTGCTGCATCCACGTGTAAGGAGAAATGGGCAGGCTGGTGTTGACACCGTGTTTTGACACGAATTAGAAAAGTTAATGAAGCTTGGATCAGCAGATGGAGAAGTAATGACTAGTCGATAAGGAAGTTGTCGATGGCTTATGATACTGATGATAAGGCAGCAGGAGGGAGAAATGGTTAAGTCCGGGAACAATGGTTGATCGGTGTCGATGGCTGATGTTGACGATTGCCGATGCCGATGGAAGATGATATGCCGATGATGGTGAAGGAAGACATGGCAGTCGTCGGGAGGACAATGTCGGTGTGCCGATCACCAGAATAGATAAATTGTTATTTTCCATAATTGTTAGAGTTTATTTTATGTACGAGTTCTGTTTGATTTGGAATTAGAATCCTAGTCGTATGTGGTTGTAACTCTTTAGGATAGAGTATAAATATAGGCCTAGTAGCGATGTAAGCGATCAATCAATACTATACACAACTTTTACATCTACTTATTCGACGACTTCGTCAACTCACCTCTTTTCTTTTATTTATGAGTTCTTAAGAATTCTTCGAGTTATACTCGACGGGTTCTCAAGTTCCGTGTGAATACCTCTTGGCCATGGCATCCGGGCGTATCGCTGTTGTCGGGACCAAAGTATTCGAGTTACCACCTTTGTCGGTTGTAAGGTCAAATCGGCCGGCACGCCTTAACGTTGAATCGGGTATTAGCCCTTTGTGTTTGCAGATCCACTTTTGCATCAACACATCTTTTGGCATGCCCGGTGAGACAAAGCTATCAACAAGATCAACATGGCTACTATTGAGTTCGACACAGACAACATCATTGCTGTGACGGAGGCTGATCTCAGGGATGAGCCGAAGCAAGCTATGGCAAAAGCTATGGAGGAATACAAGCAGCTCTGCTTGAAATCCTTCAGTGTCAACAGGAGCGGCGAAGTGATCCAAAAGTAAGAACTACTGATGCCTCGGCAGATTACTTTCGAAGCCAATCCTGGTAAATTGCAAGATATGGTTGACAATGCTATTAATCGTGCTTTGATCAATCAATCCAGTGTGCTGTCGAATACTGTTTTCAATGGTGTGGCTAGAACTTTTAAGGAAGGACATGCACCACCACTATATGTTGGCCTAGCCTATCATCAGCCTGGATTGTTATCGGTCACGGCTCCATCGGCTCCTTCGGCCGTTGCGGGTACGGAAGTTGATTGTCCTCCAAGCACATTAGGGATGACTAATGGGTAATCTACACTGATAAGAACCAATCAAGTGACCTCAGAAGGATGGGTTCAACTCAACACAGATCTATCGGCATCAGCGATGTCAGGATCTGTATTTCAGAATTGTCAAATTCCTCCAGTTGGTGGGGATATGGTATGCCTCCGGACTTTTTTGCAAATAGTTCTGGAACATCTCAAGTGGCTGACTTGGCAGGGAAAGCTCCTATGACATCGGCACCTCTAGTGTCGCCGATGACTCAAAATCCCCAGTATTCTATAACTACTACTGCAAGGCCTATTATTGGGAATTTTCAAATGCCAATGTTCCAGATCCCCAATGCAAATTCATCGGCAGATCCACTGTCGACGCACTAGAGGTTCATGACTCAGACAGGGTTTGTCAACCCAGCGATGACAGTCAATTATCAGCCATCGGTAGGACCTGTGCCGATGAATGCTAATAATGGATGGATAGGGTAGTTTGTCTTTCCACATATGACGCAACAGAATCATCAAGCTACAGGATTCCAGCAGGGGCAAATACAGGTCAGTTTTCAAAATCAAGGACTGGCCAATCAGTCGATGAATATTGCTCAATAGATCGGTGGCCAACAAGCTATGGCCAACGCTATGTTCCCTGGAGATCATGCACCTCAGAGACACATGGAAGCTTATCAGCAGGTGCCAGAACCTCAGGCCGCACATCGGCAAGATGTCGATGCCTATTGGGCCGATAAGATAGCTGAAGTAATGAGAGATCAGTTTGGGATAAAGCCCAATGTCAATACTTATTCTTATCGGACACCGTATCCTCCTGCATATGATTTGATTCCACTTCCAAATTGGTACAAGGTGCCAGATTTTACTAAATTCTCTGGACAAGATGACACGTCAATTATGGAACATGTCAATCGGTTCATCATCCAGCGTGGAGAAGCGGCTAACAGAGATGAATTAAGAGTTCATTTATTTTCATCATCTTTGTCAGGATTGGCATTTACTTGGTTTATTTCGTTGCCTCCAAATTCAGTTATTACCTAGGCTGATCTAGAAAAGTAGTTCCACAAATACTTCTTTTCTAGAGTCCATGAGAAGAAGATTACCAATTTAGTGAGGCTGAGACAGTGCAATGATGAATCGGTTGAAAGCTTTGTGCAAAGGTTGCGGGATGTAAAAAACAAATATTATAGTCTGGTTCTAGATGATCGGAAGTTAGCCGATTTGGCTTTCCTGGGATTGTTGCCACACATCAAGGACAAGTACGCTTCTCAAGAGTTTGAAAGTCTGAGTCATTTGGTACAGAGGATTTCTTATCAAGATATCAGATTTTTGAACCTAGGAAGGTTTGGAATAAGAAAGTATCATTTGTTGATGAGGCAATGAGTTCAGATTCTGACGAAGAACCAGTCATCGGCTTGGTAGAATGGGTGAAAAACAAAAAGCTGATGTCCTGTCCTTTTGGCCAGAAGGAACCAGTGAAATTTGCTTTTGATATTACTAAGGCCGATAGGATATTTGATTTCTTGCTTCAGGAGGGGCAGATTAAATTGTCACCTAATCATGTGATTCCATTGGCAGAGGAGTTGAAGAAGATCAAGTATTGCAAGTGGCATAATGCAACATCACACAGCACAAATGAATGCAAAGTGTTTAGGCAACAGTTACAATCGGCTATAGAATCTGGGAGGATTAAGTTTGATAATTCCAAAGCTCAGAGGCCGATGAAGATTGATCAACATCCTTTCCCTGCAAACATGCTGGATGCCAAAGGTAAGACTAAATTATTAACATCAGAAGCAGCTGAGAAGAACGCATCGGTGGATCCCCAGCACCAGATAACTACCGATGATGCCCAAGGCAAAGGCTTGATCCAGGAGAGTAGCAGCTCTGGGAGACCTCCTCGATCTGGTATTGTGATCACCCATAGGTGGCATCGGGAAACATGGCAGCAACGTGAAGATCGGTACCGCCGTCAGCAAGAGGATCGACGCCGAGAAGAAGAGACGCTGACAAGAGTGGAATCGGCCTAAAGATCATTGGAATTGCCCCTTCTTTATGCACTGTTGGGAGCAAAATATCAAGTTACCAATTGTTAGAGACTGCCCTGAATGCAATGGCTATAATCGGTTTGATAGGCTAGATCGACGATTCCAGAACGATGATCGACGCTTTAATGAGCCGATCAGGGGGAGGATGTCAGTTCATGATCGGCTGGGGGGCAGGCTTAGTGTGCATGACATACTTGGTGAACGTATTGGTCATTTTCCATGGAACCAAGAGGAGCTTGAAGAGATGGCAAATGCACGGGTTCCTGATGAATTTATATTTTGCAGGGATGCTAACACTCATTGGGTGGAATCAAGAGAAGTTCGCTATCAACCAGTGCGTAAGACATAGCTTCCCCAATGGTGCCCAGAAGGATTAACAAGGACACAAAAATGGAGGATGCAGCGAGAAAGGCAAGAAGAGTTGAATAGGGAAGAATGTTCTCCTAAGACTGAGAATTAGCAGCAGTCGGATCCCAAAAGAGGGGGACCATCGGCAGATGTTAACATGGTCTTTATGTTGCCAATGGAATTTCTGGCGCCTTTTAGTGATGATGAAGAGGTGGATTTCTCTGATCAGATAGCTAGTTGGCACTTGATCCAATGACAGCTATTTTTGAGAAGCCTTCCGGTGATGAAAGACAGCATCTTAAAGCTCTGTTTGTCAAAGTTGAGGTTGATGGGCAGCCGATTTCCAAGATACTCATTGACGGGGGCTGCAATCAACATTATGCCATATGCAGTATATCGGAAACTTGGTAAAGGGGATCAAGATTTGACCAAGACAGATATGATGTTAAAAGATTTTGAAGGGAATATATCTCCAGTTAAGGGAGCTATATGTGTTGAATTGAGCATCGGCAGTAAGACTTTGCCGACTACTTTCTTTGTCATCAGTGGAAAAGGTGCACATAATTTACTGCTAGGGAGAGATTGGATTCATGCCAATTGTTGTATTCCTTCTACAATGCACCAATGCCTTGTTCAGTGGGTAGGTGACAAAATTGAGATTGTCCCGGGAGATTCCTCATATGTCATTGCATCGGTGGAATCAGATACTTATGAGAGGACCAGATGCATTTTAGGGCAAGTTTGGGTAAAAGATTTTCTCAAGGTTGCCGATTATGAAATTCCACCGATCCAAGCAGTCGGTTCTGATGAGGAATTTTAATGGATAGGTTCGCCGATGATGGAAAGTTAGGATAGGGGTTTACATCAGCTGATGATCTAGTAGAAGTCGATATAGGAAATGGTGATAGACCAAGACCTACTTTTATCAGTGCTAAGTTAGATTCTGAATGTAAGCAACAATTGACCGATTTGTTAAAAGAATATAAAGATTGCATTGCTTGGGATTATACTGAGATGCCTAGTTTAGACTGATCAATTGTTGAACATCGGTTGCCTATTAAGTCTGGATTTCGGCCGCATCAGCAGCCAGCACGCCGATGCAATCCTAATATTCTTCCTGATATTAAGGCCAAAATAACCAAACTTATTGAAGCTAAGTTTATTCGGCAATGTCGGTATGCCGAATGGATTTCCAATGTTGTCCCTATTTATAAAAAGAATGGAAAGCTTCGTGTTTGCATTGACTTTAGGAATCTCAATAAAGCTACATCGATGGATGGTTATCCAATGCGAGTTGCCAAATTGTTGGTTGATGCTGCGGCTGGACATCGGATTATTAGTTTTATGGATGGCAATGCAGAGTACAATCAAATATTCATGGCTGAAGAGGATATTCGCAAGACTGCATTTAGGTGTCCTGGTCATATTGGATTGTTTGAATGGATAGTCATGACTTTCGGCTTGAAAAATATTGGTTCTACTTATCAGAGGGCCATGAATTTTATTTTCCATGAGTTTCATCGGGAAGTTGGTAGAAATCTATATTGATGATGTGGTGGTTAAGTCTGGGGATTTCATAAAGCATCTAGCCGATCTGCGAAAAGTGATGGAATGCACAAGGAAACAAGGCTTAAAAATGAATCCTAATAAATGTGCATTTGGTGTATCGGCAAGACAGTTTCTTGGTTTTATGGTGCATCAAAGAGTAATTGAAATTAGTAGGAGATCTATTGATGCCATAAACAAAATAGTTGCTCCCACCAATAAAAGTGAACTTCAATCATTGATCGACAAGATTAATTTTATCAGATGATTTATATCTAATTTGTCGTGTAAGATTCGTGCTTTCAGCCCTTTGCTTAAGTTAAAAGCCGATCAAGAATTTGTGTGGGGAAAGGAGCAACAAATAGCCTTGGATGAAATCAAGAACTATTAGACAAATCCTCCAGTTTTGGTTCCACCTCAACAAGAAAAGCCCTTCAGATTATATTTGTCTACCGATGATATGGTCATCGGTTCAGCTCTCATTCAAGAATTTGAGGGAAAGGAGCGTGTAATTTATTATCTAAGTAGAAGATTGGTGGATGCTGAGACAAGGTATTCGGCAAATGAAAAATTATGCTTATGCTTATACTTTTCTTGTGTCAAATTGAGACATTACTTGCTATCGGCCGAATACACTGTTGTGTGCAAAGATGATGTAGTCTGGTACATGTTATCAATATCGATTATGAGTGGTAGAATCAGCAAGTGGATATTAGCATTGTCGGAATTCGACTTACGTTATGAATTGGCTAAAGCAGTCAAAGGGCAGATCATGGCCGATTTTGTAACTCAGCATTGTGGTGCAGTGGATGCTTTGGAAATTATTCCTTGGATGCTCTTCTTTGATGGATCTACATGTGATCGGGGGGCAGGTATCGGTATAGTGCTAATTTCTCCTCGAGGAAAGAAGTATGAATTTTCTTTACCAATTGTTGCCACATCGACAAATAATCAAGCTGAGTACCAAGCCTTAATCAAAGGATTAGAATTATTAAAAGAAGTTCATGCCGATGCTTTTGAAATTTTTGGTGATTCTATGCTTGTTATAAACCAGTTGGCTGGAAGTTATGAACGCCGAAGTAAAGTTTTGATAGCATAGTATGAAAGGTGTGTACAATTGTTGAAGGAATTCAGGGATTTCCGATTAGAGCATATTCCTCGGTTGCATAATGAAGAAGCTAACCGATTAGCTCAACATGCCTCGGGATATCAACCCATCTTGGAAATATTATCGGCAGTCAGTGTCGATGATTGGAGAAGATAAATTATTGATTATTTAAAAGATCCATCCAAGAAAGTTGAGAGGCATGTTAGGTTTCAAGCTACAAAGTATGTACTCCTCGAGGAAGAATTGTATTATCGTACAATAGATGGAGTCTTGCTTAGATGCTTGGGTGATGATGAATCCAAGAGTTTAATGGGTGAGATTCATGAGGGAGTATGCGGAGCACACCAATCGGCTTTTAAGATGAAGTGGATGATTAGAAGGAATGGATATTATTGGCCGACTATACTTGAAGATTGCATTAAATATTTCAAAGGATGTCAAGGATGTCAGAACTTTAGCAATATCTAAAGGGCACCCACATCGGCTATGAATCCTATTATTAAACCTTGGCCATTCCGGGGATCGGCTATTGATCTTATCGGTCAAATTTATCCACCATCAAGCAAAGGGCATAAGATCATCCTGATTGCCACCGATTATTTCACCAAGTGGGTTGAGGCTATAGCTTTGAAGAAAGTGACATCAGCTAATATGATTGATTTTGTGAAGGAGCATATTGTTTACCGATTTGGCATTCCCCAAACAATCACTACCGATCAGGGTACTATGTTTACCTAAGGAGAGTTTGATGAGTCTGCAATCGGTATAGGGATTAAAGTGTTGAATTCTTCTCCTTACTACGCTCAAGCTAATGGGCACGCCAAAGCTTCTAATAAAGGGATTATTAAGCTTATTAAACGGAAAATTGAGGAAAATCCTAGGCGATGGCATACACTGTTAAATGAAACTTTGTGGTCATATCGAATGGCATGTCATGGTTCAATTAAAGTGTCACCTTACCAATTGGTGTATGGACATGATGTGGTATTACCCTAGGAAATTAAAACGGTTCCAGGTGGGTGTTTTCTCAAGACCAGTTGATTGTCGATGACTATATTACTTTGATGAAAGATGAGTTGGATGATTTAGCAGAGCATCGGTTAAGAGCTTTAATCAGCATAGAAGAGAATAAAAAGAGAGTTGCTAAATGGTATGACAAGAAAGTAAAGGCCAAAGAATTTACCGATGGATATTTGGTGTGGAAACTGATTTTACCGATTGAGACTAAAAGTTCAAAATTTGGAAAATGGTCCCCTAATTGGGAGGGTCCTTATCGAATAAATCGATCTGCCCCTGGCAATGCTTATATCTTAGAAACTCTCGAAGGAGTTGAATTCCCTTGAGCTTTAAATGGAAAATATTTAAAGAGGTACTACCCCAGTATCTGGATTGATGCGTGAAATTTTAAGTGCCGATAACAATCCTATCGGGAGAAAATATCAAAGTGTACTTGGTGCCATGAATAAAGAGTTTAAGTGCCAATAATAATCCTATCGGCTGGACCAAATGATCAAAGTTTTTGAGAAGGGAATTAAACAAGCTGCCGATGAAAATTTCACAAGTTCAGCAAGGATTGGATGGCTGATATTGCACGCAGACGGATCTGATTGGCTTCCTCTATCTCTTGGGCGTCTTCATCGGTAAAACCTTCCACCGGCTTCAACTTTTTATTCATGTGCAATGCTTTGTGAGCTTGAACATTTCACTCTTGTTGAAGAGTATTGTTGACACTGTTTTTGGACACATATATGGGAAGTCAATGGAACGTGGATCGGCAGGTGGAAAAGTAATGGCTGGTTGACAAAAGAGTTACCGATGGGTTATGATGCCAATGATAAAGCAGCAGCATGTGACCGAGTCTAGGAATAATGATTGATCTATGTCGATGGCTGATGTTAACAATTGCCGATGCCGATGGAGGGTGATGTGCTGATGATAGTGGAGGAAGGTGTTGGAATCATCGGGAAGATAGTGGTAGTATGCCGATTGCCTAGGATAGATAAATTAATGATTCCCATAGTTATTAGAGTTTGCTTTGTATACGGATTCTGTTTAGTTTTGAATTAGAATCCTAGTCGTATCCGTTTGTAACTCTTTAGGACAGGATATAAATATAGACCTAGTGGCAATGTAAGAGACAATCCAATCAATCAAACACAAGTTTTTACATCTATTCCAGCATCTACTTTTTGACGACTTTGTCAACTTGCATATTTTCTTTTTACTTACGAGTTCTTAGGAGCTCATTGAGTCAAATTTGACGAGTTCTCAAGTTCCGCGTGAATACCTCTTGGCCGTGGCATCCGGGCGTATCGCTGTTGTCGGGACCAAAGTATTCGAGTTATCACCTTTGTCGATTGTAAGGTCAAATCGGCTCGCATGCCTTAACATTGATCGGGTATTAGCCCTTTGTGTTTTTAGATCTACTTTTGCATCAACACATCTTTTGGCACGCCTGGTGGGACCCAGATTCATCATCAAGATCAACATGTCGAATACCGATTTCGATACAAAGAACATCATTGCTATAACTGAAGCCCATGTCAGAGATGAGCAGAAGCAAGCTATGGCAAAAGCCATGGAGGAATACAAGTAGCTATGTTTGAAGTCCTTCAGTGTCAACAAGAGCGGCGAGGTAATCCAAAAGGAAGCATTGTCGATGCCTCGGCAAATCAATTTTGAAGCTAATCCTGGTAAATTGCAAGAGATGGTTTACAATGCTATTAATCGTGCTTTAATCAATCAATCCAGTGTGCTGTCCAATACTATTTTCAGTGATGTGGCTAGAACCTTCAAAGAGGGATAGATACGACCATCTTATGTGGGCCCGGCCTATCATCAGCCAGGGTCATCATCGGTTACGACTCCATCGGCTCCTCCAGCCGTTGCGGGTATGGAAGTTACTTCTCCCCCAAGCACATTAGGGATGACTAATGGGCAACCTACACCGATGAGGACTAATCTAGCAACATAAGAGGGACAAGTTCAACTTGCTACAGATCTATTGGCATCAGCAATGTCAGGATCTGTATTCCAAAATTATCAAGTTCCTCCCAACTGGTGGGGATATGGTATGCCCCCAGACTTTGTTGCAAATAGTTCTGGGACATCTCAAGTGGCTGACGTGACAGGCAAGGCTCCTATGACATCGGCACCTCTAGTGTCGCCGATGACTCAAAATCCTCAATATTCTACAACTGCTACTGCAAGGCCTCTTACTAGAAATTCTCAGATCCCGATGTTCCAGCTGCCTAACGCATCGGCGGATCCACTGCTGACGCGTCAAAGGTTTATAACTCAGACGAGATATGTCAACCCAATGATGACACCCGACAACCAGCCATCGGCAGGGCCTACGCCGATAAATGTTAACAATCGATGGACAGGGCCGTTTGTCTTTCCACAAATGGCTCAGCAGAATCATCAAGCTACGGGATTCCAGCAAGGACAGATGCAGCTTGGTTTTCAGAATCAAGGACCAGTCAATCAGCCGATGAATCTTGTTCAGCCGGTTGGTGGTCAACAGACCATGGCTAATGCTATGTTCCCTGGAGATCGTGCACCTCAGAGACATATGGAAGCTTATGAGTAGGTGCCAGATCTACAACCCGCACATCGGCAGGATGCCGATGCTTATTGGGCCGATAAGATAGGTGAAGTTATGAGAGATCAATTTGGAATAAAACCGAAGGTCAATACTTACTCTTATCGGACACCGTATCCTCCTGCATATGACTTGATCCCATTTCCAAATCGGTACAAGGTGTCAAATTTCACCAAATTCTCTGGATAGATGACACGTCAACCATGGAACATGTTAACAGATTCATCATCCAGTGTGGAGAAGCTGCCAATCGAGATGAGTTAAGAGTCTGTCTATTCTCATCATCATTGTCCGGATCAGCCTTCACTTGGTTTATTTTATTACCTCCAAACTCAGTAATCACTTGGTCCAATTTAGAGAAGCAGTTTCATAAATACTTCTTTTCTAGAGTTCATGAGAAGAAGATTACCGATTTAGTCAGGCTGAGGCAATGCAATGATGAATCGGTGGAAAGTTTTGTGCAAAGGTTGTGAGATGTCAAGAACAAATGCTATAATCTAGTTCTGGACGATCGGTAGCTAGCCGATTTGGCTTTCCAGGGATTGTTGCCACATATCAAGGATAAGTATGTGTCTCAGGAGTTTGAAAGTCTAAGTCATTTGGTACAGAGGATTTCTGATCAAGATATCAAGGCTTTTGAACCTAGGAAGGCTTGGAACAAAAAGGTGTCATTTGTTGATGAGGCAACAAGTTCAGATTCTGATGAAGAACCAGTCATCGGCTTGGCAGAATGGGTGAAGAACAAAAAGCCGATGTCTTGTCCTTTTGGCCATAAAGAGCTAGAAAAGTTTGCTTTTGACATCACAAAAGCCGATAGGATATTTGACTTTCTGCTTCAAGAAGGGCAAATTAAATTGTCACCCAACCATGTGATTCCATCGGCAGAAGAGTTGAAGAAGATCAAGTATTGCAAGTGGCATAATGTGACGTCTCATAATACAAATGAATGCAAGGTGTTCACACAGCAGCTGCAATCGGCTATAGAGTCTGGGAGGATTAAATTTGATAGCTCCAAAGCTCAAAAGCCGATGAAGATTGATCAGCACCCTTTCCCCACAAATATGCTGGATGCTAAGGGAAAGACTAAAGTTTTAACTTCAGAAGCAGCTGAGAAAAGCGCATCGGTAGATCCTCAACACCAGATCACTACCGATGACGCCAAAGGCAAAGGCTTGATTCAAGAGGGTAGCAGCTCAGGAAGACCTCCTTGATCCGGCATTGTGATTACTCATAGGCGGCATCGAGAAACATGGCAACAGCGTGAGGATCGGTATTATCGCTAGCAGGAAGATCGTCACCGGGAAGAGGAAAGACGCCGACAAGAGTGGAATCGGCATAAAGATCATTGGAATTGCCCGTTCTTCGTCCACTGTTGGGAGCAAAACATCAAGTTACCAACTGTTAGAGACTGCCCTGAGTGCAATGGTTATAATCGGCATGATAGACCAAATCAGTGATTTCAAGACGATAATCAGCGTTTTAATGGGCCAATTAGAGGAAGAACATCAGTTCACAATCGGCTGGGGGCAGGCTCAATGTAGATGACAGGCTTGGTGAGCGTGTCGGTTATTTTCCTAGAAACCAAGAGGAGCTTGAGGAGATGGCGGATGCACGAGTTCCCGATGAGTTTATATTTTGCAGGGATGCTAATACTTATCGGATGGAATCAAGAGAAGCTCGCTATCAACGAATAAGGAGAACACAACTTCCCCCATGGTGTCCGGAAGGGTTAACAAGGACACAGAAAAGGAGGATGCAGCGAGAGCGACAAGAAGAATTGAATAGGAAAGAAAATTCTTCTAAGCTTGAAAATCGGCAGCAGTTAGATCCCAAGAGAAAAGGTCCACCGGCAGATGTTAATATGGTATTTATGTTGCTGATGGAATTTCTTGCGCCTTTCAGTGATGATGAGGAGATAGATTTCCCTAATCAGATAGCTCAGTTGGCTCTTGACCCGATGACGGCTATCTTTGAAAATCCCGTTGACGATGAAAGACAACATCTCAAAGCTTTATTTGTCAAAGGAAGGGTTGATGGGCAACCGATGACCAAGATACTCATTGACGATGGGGCTGCTATCAACATTATGCCGTATACAGTCTATCGGAAACTTGGCAAAGGGGATCACGATTTGACCAAGACCGATATGATGTTGAAAGATTTTGAAGGAAATGTGTCCCTAGTAAAGGGAGCCATATGTGTTGAATTGACCATCAGCAGCAAAACCTTGCCGATGACTTTCTTTGTCATTAGTGGAAAAGGTGCCTACAATTTGCTATTGGGGAGAGACTGGATTCATGCCAATTGTTGTATTCCCTCTACGATGCACCAATGCTTGGTTCACTGGGTAGGTGACAAAATTGAAATTGTCCCAAGAGATTCTTCATATGTCATTGCATCAGCAGAATCAGATACTTATGAGATGACCAGATGTATTTCAGGAGAAGTTTGGGAGAAGGATTTTCTCAAAGTAGTCGATTATGAAATTCCACCGATCCAAGCAGTCGGTTCTGATGAAGGGTTTTAATGGATAGGTTCGCCGATGATAGAAAATTAGGTCAGGGGTTTACATGAGCCGATAATTTAGTAGAGGTAGATATAGGTAATGGTGATAGGCCAAGGCCTACTTTTATTAGTGCTAAGTTAGATTCTGAGTGTAAGCAACAATTAACCGATTTGTTAAAGGAACATAAAGATTGCTTTGCTTGGGATTATACAGAGATGCCTGGTTTAGACCGATCGATCGTTGAACATCAGTTACCTATCAAGTCTAGGTTTCGGCCGCATTAGTAGCCAGCACACCGATGCAATCCTAATATTCTTTCTGATATTTAGGATGAAATAACTAAACTTATTGAAGCTAAGTTTATTCGGCAATGTCGGTATGCAGAATGGATTTCCAATGTTGTCCCTGTTTACAAGAAGAATGGGAAACTTCGTGTCTGCATTGACTTTAGGAACCTCAATAAGGATACGCCGATGGATGGTTATCCAATGCCGGTTGCCGATTTGTTGGTTGACGCTGTAGCTGGACACCGGATCATTAGCTTTATGGATGGCAATGCAGGATACAATCAAATATTCATGGCTGAAGAGGATATTCCTAAAACTGCATTTAGATGTCCTGGTCATGTTGGATTGTTTGAATGGATAGTCATGACCTTTGGCCTAGGGCCATGAATTTCATCTTTCATGAGTTCATCGGCAAGCTAGTGGAGATCTATATTGATGACGTGGTGATTAAGTCTGGAGATTTCACAAAGCATCTTGCCGATCTGCGAAAGGTGTTGGAGTGCACAAGAAAGCATGATTTAAAGATGAATCCTAATAAATGTGCATTTGGGGTATCGACAGGACAATTTCTTGGTTTCATGGTGCATCAAAGAGGGATTGAAATTAGTAGGAGATCCATTGATGCCATCAACAAGATAGTTGCTCCTACCAATAAAACTAAACTTCAATCATTGATCGGCAAGATAAATTTCATCAGACGATTTATATCTAATTTGTCTGGTAAGATTCATGCTTTTAGTCCTTTGCTTAAGTTAAAAGCGATCAAGAATTTGTGTGGGGGAAAGAGCAACAGTTAGCATTGGATGAAATCAAGGATTATTTGACAAATCCTCCGGTTTTGATTCCACCTCAGCAAGGAAAGCCTTTCAGATTATATTTGTCTACCGATGGGATGGTTATCGGTTCAGCTCTATGTTGGGTATTCTTAACATCACTACCAAAAGTAGACTTATTCTTCTAATTCTGATAATGGTGCCAAAAATGCCAAACCTATCCCTCATACCACTTAAGCCAAGTTGTCATCCCCAACATGAGAGACGCGGTATTGAAATATGCAATTGCTCATCTAAATAAATAATGAATGGGATCTGTAAGCGCACAGATTAATACCAATGTAGCATTTTAACCGGGAAGTATTCTAGGTATCGTTATTTATATTTTTACCACTGGGAAGGGATTAGTAACCATCAATGTTGATTATAGAATAGAATAGAAAATTGAGTATCTATCGTTGCATGTATAATTGAGAACATTTATCTAACTCTTTCATATAGGGATAAGTGTCACATAAAGGATATATAAAGTAATGAATAGTGACAAAGATAATTAATCTGATTAACATAACTAACCACATAATAAATATGATAAGCACCTCAATTAGATACTCTAGAAAGTCATTAGCATGGTATTAGAACGAACTACATGAATATTTCCTAAGTTATTCTCAACTATATAGTCTAGCATTATCATAGTTAGTGCAAGCATACTTAGCAATCATTGTGAGAGAAGATTACGCCCATGCATAGTGATATTAGCAAGGTAAATGAGAAACATAGCAATCACTCTCCTGTAATAATATTGCTCTGCCAGCCCAATATATGAGAGGGGGACTATATAAGAATCAATGAAGCTATCACTATCACGAACTACCCCACGATCTGGCATATAGGGTACGATCGCCGATAAATACGGTATAAGCACCACGCCTACACAATATCTATCATTTACCCATGGATCCAATGGATAAACGCTATACGATCCTAAGCATGTATATAATTCCAATCTAACTAAGCCAAGTACATAACTATGATAAACTAAGAACAATATAATCTTGAATATAAACAAGTAGAGCA
>Ga0182004_10000754_pt1 | contig 21341 bp, 16 predicted proteins | sample Sormic07211540_1_FD_120479 | JGI IMG/M metagenome (GOLD analysis project Ga0182004, IMG submission 120479) | Endophyte microbial communities from Sorghum bicolor roots, Mead, Nebraska, USA - 072115-40_1 MetaG | ecosystem: Host-associated > Plants > Roots > Unclassified | place: USA: Nebraska...
GAAGACGTGAAGTTGAACGGTGGGCAGAAAACACAGGTACCCACAGCCACGTGGCTGGGTCTTCCGGCAGGACGCAGGACGCAGGACACAACACCTACCCTTCCCACCGTCCTCTCGAGTCTGGACTCTGGACTCGTAGTAGTTGCAGCCACTGGTCTTGCGAGCTGCCACCTATTTGCCTTCACGCGAAGAAAAGTACTACCTGCGATGCGAGACTGGGAGCCGACAGCCGAGCACTCAGCTCTGCGGGGCTTGCCGCCGCGACTATCCCCTGCCTCGCCTCGCCTGCACCTCTCTCCCTCTCCCCGTGATCCCGTCTCAGCAGATGCCTCCCTTCCTGCAGCTTCAACTTCAGGGTGGTGAGATTCTCCTTCCCCTCGCTCCGTTTCCGCCGGTTGATTACTGTCTTCGGTTGCTTAATCGACTTGCTTGACGTCCCATGCTTCGAGGCCTGGGAATCGGAAGGTAAAAGTTCACTCCAGTAATTCCTTCCTGAGGGGTGGAACAGGAGTGCCGGTTGGTCAAGGTGTACGGTGCCTGCACGGCAAGAGCCCGTCCTTCTTTCCCCCAGCAAAATTAGAATTAGTATAGTATCAGTTCTTGGTCTTGACTCTTTTCAGGTAGCGCCTTCTAGTGCTACGTGCTAAGGCCACCCTTTGCTTTGCTGGTGCCTCAGGGGACAAAACCCATAGATTAATTACTGAGATATTTTCCTACCTTCCTTTCGTTTACAAGTACCCTTGATTGATGATTGATCTGTCAGGCAGTCCATTGCTACGCCCCCATTCGTCATTTTCATGTTTCTGGGATTTCCTCTTAGTTGTTTCTGTGATACCGGAAAGATTCAGCCTTCCCTCCTACACTGTAATGGTTATGGTATTCTGCCTCAACTGGTTTACCTGATCTTCATTGAAATCCACAAAACACAATCTTCTCACTGCTCCACAATGGCAACAAAACGCTTCTTTGAAATCTGTCTAACACAAACCCCTTTTTTTTTGTGTGTGTTTTCAGCTTATCTGATAGTCAGTACCAGTACTGCAACAGCGATTTCTGAAGGTCGACTAATGTGATGTCAATCGCGTGCTGCTTGCCGGTCGTGGAGTGCGTGTACTGCCTGGCTTGTGCGCGGTGGGTGTGGCAGCGCTGCCTCCACTCTGGAGCCTACGACAGTGAGACCTGGGGTGTTGCATCGGCTGAAGAGTTTGAGCCCGTGCCACGGTTGTGCCGGATCATCCTCTCGGTCTATGAGGATGACCTTGAGAACCCCCAATGGGCGCCTCCAGGTGGTTATGGCATGGAGCCACGTTGGGTGGTGCACCGGAGGACATATGAAGACACTCATGGTCATGCACCAACTTACCTTCTGTATGTTGATCACCAACATTCAGATGTCGTGCTTGCTGTTCGGGGAATGGACATGATGAAGGAGAGTGACTATGCTGTCCTTCTGGATAACAAGCTTGGGCAGAGGAGGTTCGATGGTGGCTACGTGCATAATGGCTTGCTTAAGGCTGCTGAGTGGGTTTTTGATGCTGAGCGTGATGTTCTGAAGGACCTTCTGGAGAGGAACCCTGGTTATACACTCACATTTGCTGGGCATTCTCTTGGCTCTGGTGTGGCGTCAATGCTAGCTTTGCTGGCGGTACACGACAGGGAGCTGCTGGGTGGCATAGACAGGAAGAGGATTCGATGTTTTGCAATGGCACCAGCCCGATGTATGTCGCTCAATTTGGCTGTCCGTTATGCGGATGTCATCAATGCAGTGATTCTTCAGGTAAGCTTCCATCAGTAGTTAATTACCACAACAGTGTCATTATGTGTACTTGTTTTATAAGTGTTTGGGCATTAAATTGGTAATCTCCTGTAATTCAGTTATGCTGTTGCCACTTCAGAGCCTAAAATAAACTCCCCTTCCGTTCAATTTCAAATTTCTTAACAACCACTGATGCTTATATCAAACCTATATGATGAACTGTTGTTTCGTGGAGCACTGGCAACACAGTGCCATTGACAATTTCTACTATCATTACTTGGATCAAGAATCCAGCTGAAATATACTGTTGAATCTTTCTGATATTCCTATCTGGTGAACCAGGATGATTTTTTGCCTCGCACAGACATTCCTTTGGAAGACATCTTCAAGTCACTCTTCTGGTAATGTAACTTAACTCTTATGTATCACCAACATGACAATGCATATTGGTAGGGATTTATGATCTCTGATTGTTTTCAGGGTACCTGATGTAGTCCTCTTTGTACAGCTTACCATGCCTTCTATGTGGAAGGTGCCTAATAGACACCTGTATACCTGAAAGTGTGATGTTGAGAGATCCAAGACGCCTCTATGCACCTGGTAGGCTTTACCACATTGTTGAAAGGAAACCTTTCAGGTATGAATTTTCCTTTATACTTTTTTTCCTGAAAAAAGCATGTAAGTAATGCTTGCTATTTCAACAGAACTGGATGCTATTGTCAAAATAATAAATCCAGAGATCTGCCATTGTTAATCTGTAGCTATGATTACTGTCATTGTGACTTGTGATGATATACCTCCCTTTGATAGTTCACCAATTTGTTGTGTGCAAATTTTCATGCTAATGCAAAGTAGGTTTCAATTCATTTTTGAGCAATGAATATGTACAGGACAAACTTCTAGAAAAAAATAGTTATTTTGCTTTTCCTCTTTGATACATACTTCAGAAATTTTATTGAAACAATTCCTGATTGCTGCAGATGTGGAAGATACCCCCCTCTTGTGAGAACAGCAGTTCCGGTGGATGGGAGATTTGAACGCATTGTTCTCTCTTGCAACGCAACATCTGATCATGCTATTATATGGATAGAAAGAGAGGCCCAAAGGGCATTAGATGTAAGTTTGCATTTTGTCATCGAAATTGACTCTATTCCCTTTGAAATGCTTGTTAGTGGTATTCGCCTATGGTAATACCAAACCACAAGCCTGTAACAACTGCCTAAAACTGCTTCACAAATCACAATAGTCCAGGTGAGAAGTTTTTAGACCTTTCCTTTTCCACTCTCCAATTGCAGAGGATTTTTTTTTTCCTTTCTTGGCTGTGACACTTTCAGCATCAGCCTGTTTGGTGAGTAAATGTGCATAAACGGGATGCAAACTAACAGCTCTGTCATTTCAGTTATTGCTGGAGAGTGAGAAGACCACGAAAGCACCTGAGGTTCAAAGGATGAGCGATGAGATCACTGTTACAAGAGATCATGACGAGGAGCAGCAGGAAGCACTGAGGCGTGCAATCACGCTAGGGGTTGCTGATGTAAAAATGCCATCTGCATATGGTACGTTCGATGAAAATCCTACTTCTGAAGCAGAAGAGGCCCCACTGCTATCAGACAGCGGAAGGCGCAGGGCAGTATGGGAGGAGTGGATCGCAAGGATATTTGAGAAGGATGAATCAGGGCAAATGGTTCCACGGAGATGATCATGGCAACAGCTCAAGACATGCTTGATGGGTCGGTTTTGTTGATGCTGTTTTCCACTCTGTTTCAAGGCCTATTTTGAAACTTTGAAACGGTGATGGAAGGGGAGTAGGAGTTAGGGATTAGAGCAGGTATTTAGGGGTGAAGTAGTGTGTAGCAATGAATAATTTGCCCTCTGGCTAATAAAAAGGTGGCTGCCTATTGTACTTCCACATCATTAATGTGGTAGTCTTAACAAATGTGGATGTGCAGAGCTGTAACTTGTATATATATCATTGGATAAGATAGTGTAGAATCTTGGGCATACTCACATTCAAATTCGGCTCGTTGTTTTGAGATGCATGCCCTGTGAAAAAGCAATGTCTGAAACACCAACTTTTTGCTAACCAGTGGAAGTAGCATTAGCAGGAAAGCAACAAACTACTGTGGCTTGTTGTGTCAGCTTGCATTGCTTGGCCGTCCCGGCTTTGATTTGCATGACCAATTCTGCGGTTCCTGAGCTGAGTACCGTGGTCAGCTGAAGTTCTTTTTCAATTTCCATGGTCTTCGAACTACATATTCAGACAAATCCCTGGTCAAAAAACGGTAACAGTTCAAATTGCAGCTCAGTTTTTCTATTGGCGCAACAGTTGGACGAAGGATCCAAAGCAGGCAGTCAGGATTGCCAGAATTTTTCTAATGAACTGTTATTACTAATCACTAATTTTAGTTGATTTAGTAATCACGATGTGCTAACCAGGAGTATTAGCAAGCTGCATTGCTGGCGTCAGATGATGTCGCCCACGATCATCCCCCGGTTGCCTCAAGTTGCCGCGCGTTGACCTTACTGCCGTGGTCGCGAGAGCTCCTCCTCGTTCCATCCGAGGCGCTGCCGTGCCGAACTGCCGACGTCGCCGTAGCCATGATGATCGCGACTGCGGCGCTGCCGGCCGCGTCCCGTTCGGTGGCGGCGCTCCTCGCGGGCGAAGGCGGGGTACCCGCAGATGAGCTGCGGCGACTGGAGCGGAAGCTCGACAAGGCGCGGGGCCTGGCAGCGGACGCCGAGGCGAAGGAGGGCCGCGACGCCGGCGCCAGGGCGTGGCTGCGCGATCTGCGGGACGCGCTCTACGTGCTCGGAGACTCGGTCGACGACTTCCGCCGCGCCGCCGCCCGGCGGCACCAGCAGGGCCGGAGATCGGTACGCGCGGTCTCCCTGCCTTCTCTTGGATCTCATGATGCCGAGCAATTTTGAAACCATGGAAAGGAATTCATTTTCGTTGCAAAGAAATGAAAAGAGAGAGAAGATCGGGGCATAAGTAGCCTACATTGAATGGTAGGTACTGAATTGCCTGCATTTTCAGTACTCCGATCGGATCCTTAGCCGTTAGACTTAGACCTCGCCATGCTATGGCTAATTGGCTATGAGCCAGCATGCCACCGAGTATCAGTGGAATGATTACTACCATGAACCTATGCTTGCTTTTTTCAGATAGGGAGGTATCTGGTTGTGGTTGTTAGTTGCAACTTGCCATGATTTATGACGTTTAAGGTTGGGCAAGTATAACCAACTTTGGCCGTTGTTTTGTTGCCACCACAAAATATGGCAAGATTCACTTCCAGTAAATTATGTCACACACGTTAATGACTCATAAAAATGTAATTTTGAGCCCCTAACATTAGGCAAGTCCGTAAGTGTGACAATTGTTTTTTTTTTTGGAAAATAGTGTCAGCTTATGGATGAGAGCCAAACATTGTTGCTTTTTCCCTCAGTGCCTGATGACAGCCCAATTCCCAAGCCCTTAACCGCTAGCCGGGCTTTCAATCGCTTGGTGGATCTGAGTTGTTTTGTCTGTCCAGCCAGCCTCAGGAAAAGGTTAAAGAAAATTAAAATGATTCAACCAGGACATCAGTAACAGTGTGATCCACAACATTTTTTTTTCAAAGTTTTTTATATATTTATTTGTTAGTATTTCTCAAAGTATTTGTGTGGGTTTCTAATATCATCTACAATCTTAATGTGGACAGTTACGCCATTGGTTTACATTACCATCAAACATGGACAGAAACCAGTACAAGACTTTCAAATCCAGTATCAGTAGCCTCAATAAACAAATGGATGGTATTCTACAGAAAGGCTCCGAATTGGGACTTCAAGCAATCAACCAGGAAGGCCAGAGTGGGAGCGCTGAATTTTCTTGGGGGGTGGTGCCCGATGATGATACCCTGGGTGACATTCAAAATGAGAAAAATAAATTGATTGACGTATTGACAGAGAGGAAGAGTCCAAACAAAGCCATAATAATTGTTGGGGATAGTGGAATGGGAAAAACTACACTGGCAAGGAAAATTCATGACGATCATCGCACCAGAAATGCATTCACTATTGTTGTATGGGTGAGTGTTTTCAACAACTTGGATGATATTGGATTACTCTCTGCGATTGTGAAGGCTGCTGGTGGAAATCCCAGTGGAGAAGAAAATAGGGTACAACTTGAGGCCATGTTGGCAGCCATTCTTAAAGGAAAGAGATTCTTTATGGTTCTTGATGATGTCCGCAGCAATCAAATTTATGAGAATTCCCTAGAGGCTCACTTGCATGTCTGTGGTCATGGAAGCCGGATTTTGATCACCACTCGTGATGAGAGTATTTCGACACAGATGAAGGATGCTTACATCTACAGGGTTAAAAATTTTACTTTTCAGGATTGTTGGTCCTTGCTTTGCCAGTCTTCTTGTCTGGATGAGAGCCTACATGGTGACATTTTAAGGAATATCGGAATAGCGATTATCCAAAAATGTAACAAGCTTCCAATGGCTGCCAAGATTATAGGGGCTGTCCTAAGAACAAAAGAACCGACCTGTGAGGCCTGGCAAAGAGTGTATGAAAGCGAAGGATGGTCCTTCAGGGAGCTTCGAGACTATGTCCATGGCTTAACTGGGGCCATCTATTTGGGCTACCATGATTTGCCCTTGCATCTGAAGCAATGCTTTATTTATTTATCACTGTTCCCTGAAGGCTTTGTCATCAGGCAGCAGTTTGTCAGTCAACTGTGGATTTCGGAGGGTTTAATTGATGAAAGAGATAACTGCAGTCCTGAAAAGACTGCAGAGGAGTATTACAGGGAGTTGTTATCAAGGAACCTTCTGCAGCCTGAAATTGGGAATGACGACATAACAAGATGCACAATTCATGATCAAATTAGATCCTTTCTGCAGTTCTTTGTCAATGACAAAATTTTTACTGGTGAACTGAAGACTAGCATCAATGGAAATTCCAGCGAAGGACTGCGACATGTGTGGATTAGAAGCAACCTACTAAGGACTACTGTGGAAGAAATAGGAACAGTGGAAAGCTTGAAGACAGTTATTCTATACAAAAACCCATTGGGGAATCGCAGCTTAGACAAGTTGTTTAAGGGGCTCAAATATTTGCAGGTGTTGGACCTTGGTGGTACTGAAATTAAGTATATTCCAAGGACATTAGAATCTCTATATCACCTTAGACTGCTAAATCTTTCACTAACGCGAATTACAGAGCTTCCAGAGTCCATTGAGTGCCTAACAAATCTACAGTTCTTGGGTCTTCGATACTGCAATTGGCTACATAATCTTCCAAGTGGAATTGGTAAACTGCAATATTTGCGATATCTTGATCTTCGAGGAACCAACTTGCATCAAGTCCTGCCAAGTTTGTTAAATCTGAAGCAGCTCTCCACGCTACATGGCTTTGTAGTAAACCGTAAATCCAAGCGTGAGGATGATCCAACTGGGTGGCCTTTGGAAGACTTAAAATCTCTAGATGCATTGAGAAGCCTGCAGATTATGAGGTTGGAAAGAGTCTCAGATCCTTTGAGGGTGCAAGAAGCCATGCTGGAGAAGAAGTCACACCTCAAGGAACTTGAACTATGTTGTAGCAATGATGATAGACAGTCTGAAGTACAAGAAGAAGATGCTAAAACAATTAAGGACGTATTTGGTTGCCTTTCTCCTCCACACTGCTTGAAATCTCTCAAAATAGTGAGCTATTATGGAAAAGTTTTCCCTGATTGGCTACCTAATCTCTCAAACCTCCAGCGCCTTGTCCTTACTGATTGCAAATTCTGTGAGCATCTTCCCAACCTGGGCCAGCTAACCGAACTCAAGTTCCTGACTATAACAGCCTGTTCCAAGTTAGTTACCATTAAGCAAGAGCAAACAGGTACCCATCAGGCGTTTCCAAGGCTAGAGCAGTTGCACCTTCGAGACATGCCCAATCTTGAATCATGGATAGGATTTTCACCTGGTGATATGCCTTCCCTTGTGAAATTCCGTCTGGAGAATTGTCCTAAGCTGTGTAACCTGCCATCTGGCATCAAGAACTCGAAAGTCCTGACAAGCATGAAACTACACCATATTGATAGCCTACAAATTATTGAGGACCTGCCTGTGCTCAAAGAATTGGTTATCCAGGCCTGCAATGATCTTCAAAAAATCTCAAATATTCCATTACTTGAAGTTCTGATAGTCCATGGTTGCTCTCGGTTGAAGGATGTCACTGAAGTCCACCTTAGTCATGTCCGCATTGTAGATAGAGAGATAAGAGAGCTTCCAGATTGGGTTGCTACTAATGCATCCATGCTGCAGACATTCACTATAGTTGGCAGAGCAGAACTGCTTCAAAGATTACTTCCCAATCATGAAGACTGGGAAATCATCCGTCACATAAGCAAAGTTTATGCAAACCTACCTGATGAATCTCCATTCTTCACCTACACAAAAAGCTCTGCTGATTTCCATGTTGATCAAAGAATCTGTGAACGAGGAAACCCATCTGTCCTGTTAGCAGCTGACATTCCACACGAAGCGCTGAACATTTCACTTGATAATTCTGTTGCGAGAACATCTCGAGTTGGTGCGCCCAGAGTACCACTCAGACGGATTTCCACGCTAAAGGGGGCCATAAGACGCTACCTTGTTCCGTATCTTATTGTGGCTGCCATTCTTATGCAAGTTATGTCCTATTTGCTGAAGAATAGGACAAGCAGAGAGAATTGGCTTGTTCAGACCCTCTTCATTTTCTTCACAACAGTGTTCTTGCTGTTGCTTGTATTTCTTGAGTGAGGGTTCTCTCATATCAAACTGTGATCAGATGAAAAGGAAACCACAAATAAATTTCGAAATTGTAACATTCTCAGCACAAGTGTGTGTCCACTTTATGCAATTTTCAGCAATTGCACATCCACAAATAGTTTTTGAAACTGTATCATTCTCGGCAGAATTCTAAAGTTGCTACTGCAGAGTGCTTAGAAGAAGAAGACACATTTGTCAAGGTTTTAATAACTGTATGTGCTGTAATTCTCAAAAAAAAAATGATGTGCTGCAACAGTGAAAGAAAAGAATATGGAAATATCATTTATTTGCAAAATTCCCAGAATATAAGTTACTCAGCTTGATCGTCAGTTTGTTGCATCAGTCTGCTGGTAATTTATGTGTATGTATATTTGCTGCAAAGATAAAGATAAATTGGTACTTGCCCGTCTAGGAATGTTCATAAAAGTTGTATACTGAAGCTGTTACCTGCAAATGAAGTAATGAATCATGAAAGCAGGTTCTGTAACGGATGTGGTTTTACCTTTTGTTCTGCTTTGAGTTGGTTTGAATTGTATGATGGATTGACAGTTTATATTCACATCTCAATTTTTAATATTCCACTATATGAGACCTGACTTTGTAAAAGACATTATGAGTGTGAGTTACACTTGTATTGATTAGTTACATTACAAATTTCCAGAGGCCGCATGGGCCGACGGGCGGATAGTTCGGCCCAGTTATCTTTATAAGTTTAGTTATCTTTGTATTTGCAATTTATATTAGTCCTAAATAGGTTATTTAGCAAAAGAGGTGAAGTAGAAGAGATATAAATATTTGTAGACTCTATTGATATAATCAAGCAATGAATTATGAAAAAACAATTATAGTCTTCCTCAATCTCTTAAGCTCTTGGCAAAGCATAAGGCCCAGTTATTCCAAAATACCCACCTCGTGAGTCCAGCGATCCTCCTCCATCAGCCAGATCCTCCAGCACCTCCGATCCTTCATCAGCCGGATCCTCCAGCACCTCCGATCCGATCCACCATCAGCCGTTTAAAAAAACAAATACCGATCCATATCGCCGCGTCCCCTGCCTCATCCATTGTGCCGCGCCACCACAACAACGCCACCAGCCACCAGCCGCCGCCGCACCCCCATCACCACAGCCGCCACGCCGCACCGCCATCCGCCGCCGCCGCCGCAATCATCGATCCAGATCCGCCATAACACACCGCCGCCACCACGCTTTGCCTCGATGGACTTCCCTAAATCTGCTGGGAAATCTGATCCTGTGGCCTTCGTCAACCAGTGCGACTCCTACTTTCGCCGAGAGCGCATCATGGAGGAAGAAAAGGTATGACTGGTTTCCGTAATTTGGAAGATGACGCCCGGGTTTGGTTCCTCCAAGTCCAGCACGCCGAAGGCACCCCGGCGTGGCGTCGCTTCACCGAGCTCCTGCACCTGCGCTTCAAATCGCCCCCATGCCCTAACCTGCTCCATCAGGTATCCTTTCGTGTCGACAACGCCCTACGCATCCTTGTTGATGTGTCCACCACACAGCTGGATCGCCTCAGGGCGCGTCTCCAGGCGAAGGACAAGGAGGAACATGAACGCCGGGCGGTTATACGCCGACAGGCAGCAGCACGGGGACTCTTGGCACGCCGCCGAGCGCAGGCTTTTCATGCAACAAAAGCATCAAAAGAGCAAGCAGCGGTGCGCCTACAAGCAGCAGTGCGAGGATTTCTTGTCCGCCGTAGGGTGCGGATGAGACGCATGTTCCTCATTCCGGCGCGCTGGCAAATCACAGCCGGATGGTTTGACTACTCGAGCTCGCCTGTTCTTCCTTGTCTGGTGTCTTCCGGCAACAACCATGGCAACGCAGCGACGCACCACCAGCGGTTCAACCCGTGCCACGAATTGCAGCGGCCATCTCATCTGTTCAGGCGCCCAGCGGACTCGTTGGCTGCTATATCTTCCTCTTTTCAGCCTACACGACGCTAGCTGTTGGGTCTTTTTCATGGGATCCCGGACAACATAGTTGTAGTCCACCTTTATTTCATATTTTTGTTTTAAATAATAAAGGTAAGCCGAGATGTAAAAGACTCAATCCACGGTCGTGTCCAATAGTTCTGCGGCAACTATCCAGCTCGAGGACGAGCTGGGTCTCCAAGGGCGAGGGAGATGTCATAGGCATGGGCCGACAGGCTGATAGTTCGGCCCAGTTATCTTTATAAGTTTAGTTATCTTTGTATTTACAATTTATATTAGTCCCAAATAGATTATTTAGCAAAAAAGTGAAGTAGAAGGGACATAAATATTTGTATACTCGATTGATATAATCAATGAATTATGAGAAACAATTCTAGTCTCTCTCAATCTCTTAAGCTTTTGGCAAAGGATAAGGTCTAGTTATCCCAAAATACCCACCTCGTGCATAACACCGCATCTCGATCTGAAAAATGAAAATGGCGGTCTTAATATCTTATATTTAAAATTAGTTATCCATGATACTGAATTAGATAATGCAACTCATAATATTTTGTTTGTTTATAAGCTGTGTATTGATCAAGAATCTTTATCACAACATCACTAGAGAAATTATTAGCATCACGTCCAATTCCATACACCAACGAGCTAATATAAAGTTAATGAGAGTTATAGGCAATACAGTGATTACACTCGTATTACATCGATGATGTTCGACATGGATCCACAAATTTTCTTTGAAAATCGTTACAGCTGCGCTACAAATTTGGAGCCATTTAGCTCTGATGTTATGTTGAGTTTCATGTATCTACCAGTTTAAAACTGAAGCTACATTCATACTTCAAGGTGTATTTTTTACATGGGGACAGGCCAGGTGCTGGCGACATTTGTTGTAGGTCTCCAAAGTTACAGAGTACAGCTCATCATTGCATGAATAGCAACAAAAGAAGATAATTGAAATTAAAATTCGTTTTTGGTTTACTATTTGAAAAGAAAATATGGGGAAAAGAATGATAAAGTGTACAAGCAATATCAAATAACATATAAATACAGAGGACTCCGAACAATTCAAGAATATCATTTATGAGGAAGTCCATTCTAATTATCATATAAATCACTTAAGCCTTGATGAATGTACAGAATAATATAAAATGGTTCAAGAAAGATGCACTAAATGAATTTTGCGATCCAAGAAACAAGGCACATCAGAATTCAGAACAGCAATAGCATAGTTAATCAACATTTAGGGTGACCAAACACAGAACTCTTCTGTGATCAATATTCGCTTGACAATGAGAAGATATGGGCAGCAACAAAGAGGAGAACTGTGAAGAGTATCCTCATCCATGACTGACTCGAGGATTGACCAGTTGGCTCACTGATGTTTCTGATTTCATCCGTCGAAACAATTTCTTCAGCTTGTGGAAGAATCGGCACAATGAAGCTAGCTGAGCTCAGTAAAGAGGACCGTGCAAGGTTCCTTGCGCTTTTGTGGAAGTAGCTACTGCTTTTGGCATATGAGAAGTAGAAGGAGCCATCTGGCAGATGTGCATATACATGATCAGCATTTTGGATGATAGGCCAGTATGGGGCAGTTGCAGAGGAGCAGCTATCAAGTAGCTCCTCAGTTCCAACAATCTCCAATCTCCTGAGCATGAAAGGTTTTTCTGGCTGTAGCCACTGCGGAAGCTTGGTTGAATTCCTTTCATATGAATGCACGGTGCGCAATGAGGGGACATCCTGCACAACATCCAAAAGCGAGCAAGCCACTACTTTCAGATCTTCAAGTCTTCTAAGGTTCGAGATCACCTTCAGCTTGCTGTTCTCACAAACTTCAAGTTTTTTAAGTGCAGGTATGTTCTCAATTGCTTCCAGGTTATCAGCATGATCTATATGCAAGCTTCTCAATGCCATACAATGCTTGAGCCAGGAAGGAAGTGAATCAATCTTGGGGCATCCAATGATCCTGAAATTCATGAGCAAAGGCATATCTCTTTTTCCGAGGCCCTGCCATGACTTCAAGTTGCTCATCTTGCTGATAACCAGCTGCTCCAGCTTCGGAAATGCCACCCCATCATCTGGTGTCCCACGAATTTCATGGCCAATGTGAGTTGACAAATGGGAACCATTTATTGCTAGGAATTTTAGATTCTTCATCTGGCCCAGAGATGGGAGATATTGGCAATGCAAACAGCCATCAAGCGTCAATTGCTTTAGTTCCCCGAGATGGAATGGGTCTAGCCAAGATGGGAATCCGTGGCCATAATAGTTTTCTAGCTTGAGAGAGACAATAGAAGGTCCTGGCTTGAGTGCTTCAAACACATCTTTAATTTTTGCTGCTCTACTAATTTCTGTCGTTTCATCATCAGTGCTGCAGCATAGCTCAAGCTCTTTGAGATGATGTTTTGCCTCAAGTGCTGATTGTATTGCATCTTCCCTGGTTAATGTTCTTTCCAGCCTAAGAATCTTGAGGCTTGTCAGCTTATATAACGACCCCAGCTCTTGAAATGACCAACCATTTCTATTTTCTGAACCTCTTGAGCTTACAAGAAAACCATGTAGGCATTTGAGCTCTTTCATCATGGAGAATCCAAATTTCACTTGATTTAGTCCAGATCCTGAGATGTCAAGTGTTCTCAAGTTTGTTAGGTGGCCAAGGGATTCTGGGAGAGCATTCAGACAAGTGCAATTTTTTAGAATTAAGAACTGTAACATCCTAAGATTCTCAATGGCAGATGGAATCTCTCTAACTTGGGTGTTTGCGAAGCTAAGATATCTAAGGTGCATCATGGATCCCAAACTCCTTGCAACACACTCAATCTGTGTATCTCCAAGATCTAGAACTCTTAGATGTGTGCACTTCTGAAAAATATCACCCAGGGTCCTGTCATTTAGTGGACTCCCACGAAGGATTATTGTCCTCAAGCTCTTCAACTTCCTAATGCCATTTCTGATAGCTTCTGCACCTCCAGTTGTAATAGTTAAGCGGCATGGCCTCAAAGCATCACCTATGTCTTGAGGATTGCCGATAAAGTATTCATCTTGTGACTGGAGAAGTGCAAATGATCTGAAGAGATGAGGCATCTTTGATCTCTCTCCACCATAAGTTTGATTTTCGGGCAAAAGAAGACCCCTACCTAACAATTCCTCATAGCATTTTTTAGCTTCCTCTTCAACAGTTGTGTTCTGCTGGGTCACAATAAACCCCTCCGCAATCCACTGCTGGGTGATACACTGCCGATCAATCACAGACCCCTCTGGATATAACGAGCAATAAAGAAAGCACCTTTTCAGATAATATGGCAACTCAAGGTAGCTCGTATTGATAGCATTTCTTATCCTCGAAGAAAGGCCACAGAAATCACTAGAGCAGATTCTCTCCCAGTCATCTTCTTTAAGGTCCACTTCCCTTAGATGGCATCCAATTCTCCTTATTGCCATTGGAAGGCCATTGCACTTTTGCACAATTCGCCTACCAATATCTTGCATGTTTCCAGTGCTCTCATAAAGGAAAGCCCTTGTACGAAGTAGCCACCAACCGTCATCCTCATTCAAACCCTTCACATGGTGAAGATGAACTGCCCCCATCCTCCTTGCAACACGCTCATTTCGGGTTGTTATAAGGACTCTACTGCCAGGGCTGCCATGCTGTGCTTGTATCTCTAGCAGCCCATCCCAAACATTCTCTCCCCAGACATCATCAATGACCAGCAGAAACTTTTTACCTTGTAACCATGTGCGCAGCTCCGCCTGTTGTCGTGCAGTATCTCCTTTACTGAATCTCTCACCTGACCACATTGTCATATGCTGCAAGTCTTGGGAGACATGAACCCATACCCTAGGTTCAAAGAACGTTTCTGTCTTGTGGTATACCTTTCTAGCAAGAGTAGTCTTGCCAACTCCAATTGTTCCTATAATAGCAAACAAAGGACGATTGGGACGACTAGGAATGTCATCTCTCTTTATTAGAAGTTCAATGAGATTTTCACAGTCGTTTTCCACCTCTCTGCCCACAATATCAGGCTCTAGATCTGGAGCAAAGTCAAGATCAGATCTTGTTTGATCTAATCTTATTTGATTCTCAATCGCTGGCTCTACATGCAGCCTCTTACCCTCTTCAATGATGCTGTCAAGTTTCTGATTCAGTTCATGTATATCACTTGCGACTATGTAGTCAATACCAACATCTCTGCAGCACTTAAAGACTGATGAAGGATTGCATTCCTATACAGAAAGGAAATGATTTAATTCTTGACCCGGATAGCCAAATTTGGATGAAAGATAAATGAACATCTAGAAATTCATTATTTAGCCATGAATCAGCAAAGTAAATCCATTAAACTGCTTCGTGGTGCATACTATTCATGAAAAGCACATTAAAGATACTAAAGATTTCCACAGTTCATATGACACTGACTTGTAGTTATATAGTAAGTTTTTTTTTTCTAACTTACTAGTGTATTGACAATAGGTGGCCATGGAGGCAGATTTTGCTAACTAAAAGACATGCCAAGATATGTCTATGATGCAAAAGATAATATTAGTCTTGGATTAATCAAATATTCGCATACTCTCTTATTTACTTGGCCCACAGTAAAGTCAAGCACTCCCTCCTTCGAAGAATACAAGGCGTACTTTGTGACCAAGACAAAGAGACAGTTCAGCATATTTTGACATCTTGTGCTTTTGCTCGTGAAATCTCCAGAAACTTGATTTACTTCCCATTGCCCCCACAGCCCAGCAAGACAGTACCAAAACGTGGCAGATCTCTTGTGGTGTTCTATGACACCAATGGCTTTTGGAAATCTCCCTTGAATTATGCTTATTAGTGCTCAAATGATTAGATGGCACAGTGGCACAATAGAGACAACACCTATGGTTCTTTTGTCTAGACCCGCCCCTAGCACCAAAACAACTTAGGAAAGGGCTGAACTCACTCAGCATCTTAGTGGCTTGGGAAACTTGGAAACATCGAAATGACTATATTCTCAATGGTACAAGACCGAGTGTGTTTTGTGGTGCTTGGCTGGAGCTAAAGGGCTGCACAAATTTTTGGTTAGGTCATTTTCAGCAGACAGTCCCCATCCATGGGTAGTTCTTCTGGCCACCTGTTTATTTCTTGCCTGATCTGTTATTTGTGTGTGTTTAGAGTGTTTTTTGGTGTGTGAGTCAGTGTGTGTTGAGTCTTTGTAGAGATGAGGTTTTTGCTCCCCATCTCATGCATTTTCTCCCTTAATGAAATGATATGCATCTCTCTTGCGGGTTCGAGGAAAAAAGGAATGCAAGGCATATTTTGTTTTGGCTCAGTCTTTATTGTTAAACTGTTTGTTCATAGAATAAATCATATATTACTAAAAACGCAATGTAATGTGATCTTCTAAAAAATATGAACATAGTTGTGTAATTTGACAAAGTGTTGATCAGCACATGCAAAACTTAACTCTTTCCAAAACATAAACCTTGTACTTCTAAATGGAGGGAGTATCAGTTGGCCTGTAGTGTATGATGCTTGGAACAGCTCAATCAATCCTTCTTAAATTCCTAGCCGGTACCCAAATAATGTTCTAAGCACACAAGCATGTGTGGAACCAGTGAGAAGGTTCATCCAATTAGCATGCTGTGAATCTTGCGAGACATTCATAGACTTGAGAAAAATTCGAGAAACTTAGCAGCCAGAAATAATCACTACATCGTGCTGTCTGCAAAAAGAAAAACAGACACTAACATCTGTTGTTTCAACTTTTCACGTGCTGTTGCGTTTGGTTGGAAAATTCCTGTAAGGATTGACATCTTTTGAAGGATATCACCTAGCCTCAGCCACATCTCTGAGCTGAGGCTCTACAAATATGTGAAGATGTCAGAGGATGGTAATGACCACTAGGTGAACTCTCAAAGCCAAGGAAATTCAGTTGTAGTCTATGCAAGAACACTTAGATGGACATGCATTGGACTTTAGCAAAACTTCTTTGTCTCGGCCTCTTGGGAGTCAAGACTTCTAAGTGAATACTGAATAACAAAACTATAGTGCAGAGATACAACCCTCAATGTACAAAAGTAAAATCAAGGAAGATTCAAGACATTTCCTGACCTGTGGCTGTGATGTTTGGAACCTCTCCTTTTCAATCCTACATCGGTCAATTATGTTTTCTGCCTCATAAATAATTTCTCGTGACCTCTTCAGCCAATCCCTAGTAGTTTCATTTTGCACAACTGTCTGCTCTGCATCTGTAATGATAGCTCCCATACTCTCAAGTTTTCTTGACAGTTTGTTAATCTCGTTTCTGATGCACAAGACTTTGGCTATTTCATTAGTGGCTAAATTGCCAAGTGAGATGATAACTTGTTTTGTGAACTCAGATAGAATCATCTCCATCATAACTGACTTGGAAGTGTTCAAATACTATCTTCTCTGCAAGGAATCAAACTTGTTATGTTAGAAAAATAAAAATCACATCCCCTCTTGCCGTTCACCATCATTGAGAACCATGCATAGTTTTATCAAATATTTTTAACGACCAAGCTATATGAATGTTATGATTTTGGATCTGTAGATATTTTTGAAGCAAGGGATCCCTACAACTAAATACATTTTTCCATGTTACAACTTGCTAGAGGCACTCGCAAAAAAAGTTTGCCTCAAAAATGTGTTTCCTTATTTGTTATTTAACTAAAAAAAATTAAGAAGGGAGTTTGTGAAGGTAATGGCAGATGTCCACTGTGGCCCAGCCACATTATTGTTATTGATGTACAGAAGAAAGGAACAAGTCAATGTTCCTTCGTGCCGGTGGGTGTCAATAAATTATGCACCAGATTCTAGACTTCCAAATAGTACTACATCATTGTTCATTTGCCCCTAGCACTTAATATGCACAACAACTTAATTTGACAATGACTGAAAGACCTGTATTAGCTTAATAGCACATCTGAAGACATGTTTCCTGAATCTACCACCCTCCAAGCATTCCTTCCTTCGGATTAACCAATACTTTGCATGATCCTGCCTACCTTTTGGACTCCTACACTGCAAACTGGCCAAAATCATCCAACAACATGAATCATGAATGCACCTCAATTGCTACTGAGCTCCCTCCAGGATGCTACTAAATACGCAACATTGCACACAGAACCATCAACTAAACAACAAAATTGATCCATCAACTAAACAACAAAATGGATCCAGAATAAAACAAGGTCATATATCAAAGACTGCACCTCTTGGGTAGTTTGCCAGGATGCTATCATCTTAATACTTTTTTTTTTGCGCATAGCTATCATCCTAATACTGCAACAGTGTACTCGCAATCCACAATTCCCGGAAGAAATTAGATGCACAAGACTCAATAGTCAATAGAATAAAAAGATGCACCTTTTCACACCTTCTTGGGTCTTGAAGGCCGCAGCAGTGCTCGCCCGCCCCACCCGAACCTTGAGCTTGGGCGATGCCGCCAAAGAAAGGCGGAAGCTGTGAGCCGTTGACGGCACCAAGCTTCCTGAGAACCTGAAGGGCGCCTTGCACGGAGCAGATCTTGGGACTACTGCCGCTGCGCAATGCGGCGAGTTGGAGGGGCGTCGTCTTCGCTGCAGCTTCCATATCCGATCGCCCCCGCAGCATCGCCTGAGTTTTAAATGCTCCACCAGTCCTCGCTCCAGGAGGGGTGGCCGGCCAAGATGCAGCTGTCACGAAATTCACTAGTTGACGCATACGCATAATTCGCAGTCAACCCCCCGTATCTGATACTTATTACTTTTAGTGGTATAAAAAGAAAAACGAAATGAAATATACCATAATTTGAAACATTATAAGACGCTTTGAGTTTTTAGATATATATCTTTTGCTATGCATTTAAATATATATTAATTATATCTAGATAGATATCAAAACAATGTATTTTAAAAACTAAAACATTATGGAGTAGAACAGAGGAAGTATATACATAGAGCATCTCCAAGAGTATCCTAAAACATGTTGGTATTCTTAAAATTGTGATAAAACATGAAAAACCCATCTCCAACGGTTTCCTAAAACCCAATCCTGAGTTGCGGTAAAATACTCCCGTAGGGCGGAAATTTACGCGTCAATTCTCACTGCGTATTTCCTCTCTCGCTCGGCCGTCGTTGTTTCGCGTTACGTGAAAATTCTTTCCCGCGGCTTTTCTTTACACGCCGAAAAAAACTTGTCGAAGCCCGGCCATATATATCTAGCACTCCAGATCGTTCAGGGTCACTTGACCGTCGCGAGGAGGACGTCGATCTCGCCAAGAGCCGTCACTGAGGAGGAACTCGATCTCGCCAGGACCGATCTCGCCAAGATCGATCGCGCGCCGGCCTGGTTGGAGAAGAGATCGTGGCCGGCGAGTAGGAGAGATTCCGAGGAGGAGAGATCGCCAGGAGGTAATCTTCATCGCTCGCGTATGGTCGTTCATCTTTCTAGGGTTCTTGATCTGCCAATCGAGATGACCATCTCCCGGAATCGTTGATATCTGATATTCAGTACTTGATGATCTTGTGTTGTTGTTCTTGCGAAGCACATCGGTAGTTGCTGCGTATAGTTTGTTTTTTTTCAGTTTTATTAACATGGATTGATTTTGAATTGTTACTGAAATCGCCCACATGCAGTACTGTTATGTTCTTCCTTTTAATCAAGTAGTTTTCATTAGGAACATTCAGTATGTACTTGATTCAGTAGGAACATCGTTCTTTGTCTAGAATCTACATACAGTAATTTTTTTAAATACCGATGGACATGTTGATTCAGGTAAGACTTGCATAGTTTTTTTTTTTAGACTCATGGAGACGCAAGGAGATGACTTTTTGTCGGGAATTCTGGCCGATGGACAAGTTGATGGTTTGGGTAACCTGTCAATTCCAAACACTCCTCAGGAAACTGACAATATCAGTGACGATCTCGACATGCAAGTGGTTGGTACCAAGGTAAAGAGGGCTAAAAATTTTAATTCCGATGAAGACGCAATTGTTTGCTCGGCATGGTTGAATGCTAGCAAAGATCCTCTCCACGGGGCCAATCAAAATCGGACGAGGTTTTGGGGTAGAGTTCTTGCTTATTTTAATGAGCACAACAAGCGTAACATTCCAAGGTCACAAAGTTCAATTATGCATAGATGGCTCATCATTCAAACTCAAGTGAATAAGTTTTGTTCGTGTTATGAAGCGATTACCCGTAGAAATCAAAGTGGTGTTACTATCGAAGACAAGGTAACACATGTTCACATTATTAATTTTCATCATTTGGTAATTTGTTGATGGTTACTAATTGACTCAAGCCAACTACATTGGCTGCATTTCTTTTCTTCACAAAGTAGTCGTCATGCGCCTCTACGGCATTCATTATGCGTACGAAAAGATCCTTGGACATCCTGAACAATATGTAATTGAACTTTGAGAACACACAAAATAATTCATCACATAAAAAAAGTATTCTGAAATTTGAGAGAAATAACCTTCTACGAAATTGTTCGGGAGTGTATGTTGGATTCTCAGCCAAATAATCTTGGAACATCCTTTTATGGCCGCCTTCTCTATCACGGTAAAGAACTCTATGGCCCATGACAGAGCCACCATGTGGACCTTTTTCGTTGCTAGCGGTTTCAACAATTTGAGCAAGCGAAGAAATCAGAGTAGCATCATCATCGGATGATGACTCATCCAATTGTCGTTGCGCACGGGATCTCTTCCTAGGCATGATTCCTGATCAACAATTGTTTCGCTGTGAATCTAGAGAACCATTGTACCGATGTTGTATGAACAATTGAGGACCTAGATCGAGGAGGGATGGATGGAAGGTTGAATACCTGTTGGGTGGAGAAGCTCTCTTGCCGCACGCGGAGAAGATCACCTACGGCAGCGCACTTGCCGTCCGCGCACGGGAGGAGGAGCACGATCGCGCGAGATGACGAAGCCGATCGCGCGAAGGGGGTTGGCGGCGCCGTGGGAGTCCGTTCACGGGAAAATGAAGGGGTACGGTTAAGATTAGGTAGAGGTGGGCCCAAGTCTTAGAGTTTAGGAAAGCATTTTTAAGGAACTGTTGGAGATAACAAGATTTTACACTTCCTAAAACTTTTATCGATTTCCTAAAACTAAAGATTTGAGGAGTGGATTATAGGATACTCTTGGAGATGCTCTAAGTACTTTGTAGCTTTTATATGTAAGTTATACCGTGATATAAAACATATTGTATCATCAAAAAGATTAGGCCACGAAGTATCCACTAACAAGTAATCTGAGGCAATGTTTGGCAAATGGGTAATGAGAGGTTGGATTGGGCTAAGAAAATGATTAAATAAGATGTAATGAGATACAATGTTACCTTTTAAAGGGTGGAATTAAAGACGGCAACCAGGTGCAAACCCGCTAGGTTTTGCCGTTCTAAACTCGTGCCCATAAACATAAAATATACCCACTAAAAAACCATGATTCGTCATGAGTTTAATTTTATGCATAAACCCATGTCCATCGGGTCACAGGTATCTAATAAGTTGCTTGTGCCCGCCACAGTACGCCACAAGATGGTCATCCAGTGAAGTAAGCACGTCTACTTTATAGCAAACCAAAATACTTAAAGTTGAATCACTTAGCGTTAGCGAGGTGGGATTCATGTTGTGTGTTACCGTGCCTCCGCAATAGACGTTTGCAAGTTGTGATAGAAACACTCAGCTCCAGTATGCACTGGGCCACGACCTGCTAATGCTCAGTGTCAACACCCATCATATCCTTAAGTCCAAACGGACTGAGCGCATGCACTAAGACTCACTAGCTAACTGCAGCTTTCACATAAGGAGCTTCTGCTAAAAAACGTATAGAGCATATATATTTTTTGTTTTGTTTATTTTATTTTA
>Ga0182004_10000755_pt1 | contig 21339 bp, 16 predicted proteins | sample Sormic07211540_1_FD_120479 | JGI IMG/M metagenome (GOLD analysis project Ga0182004, IMG submission 120479) | Endophyte microbial communities from Sorghum bicolor roots, Mead, Nebraska, USA - 072115-40_1 MetaG | ecosystem: Host-associated > Plants > Roots > Unclassified | place: USA: Nebraska...
AGATTTATAGTATCAAATTAGTATTATTAGATTCATCATAGAATATATTTTCATATAATGTGCATTTTATATTATAGATGTTGTTACTCTTTTCTATAAAGTTAGTCAAACTTTAAAAAGTTTAACTGGCACGGATCCTAGAAATTGATTCTTTCGTGGACGGAGGGAGTAGAGTTAAGCAAGCACAGTCCACAGCAATCTTCTTAGTATTCCACACCAGAAAAAACTTGTGTAAATGAAAAAATGTAGTTGAATTTTCTGCAAATAACAATCACAAGAGGTTACAGTGGTCCTCCTAGGCTGGCACTGCCTACCACAAAACCATCTCCTAGCAGCATAGACAGTTACTGCAAAACAATACCCGCTTCCTCCACCACTGCTCTGATTACAATTACACTTCCAGTTCCAAACTACACCTCACACCCAGCATCAGCAAGAATGTAGGAGAGTACATTCTAAAGACTCCCGCAAAAGATAATAAACTAAGAGAACCAAAACTACACCTTACAGAGTAACACCCTCACAGGCTCATGATCATCAAATTCCAAAAAAAATTTTAAAAAAAGAAGAAAGATGAGAGAATTAGTGATTACCAAAAAAAAAGGGCCATACGACATCTGGTCAGTCAAGCAGAGCTGATTAGCTTAGCTCCACGGGCAGGCTAATGTACACCATCTACTACCAGACCCCGCTATATTAATCTACGCTGGCGGAACCCTTTGCTAAAATGAGGCTGCATCAACTTCACATACAAGCCATTCAACTGCACCAACGAATCATGACTTCCCTGCTCGACAATCCTACCACCATTTAACACAACGATGCTATCCACATGCTTCATCATCGCTGCCCTGTGCGCGATCAAAATCGTTGTTTTGTTCCCCATGATCAAAGTGTCAAGGGCTTCCTGGACCACCCTACTCGACTCAGATTCGATAGCTGAGCTGGCTTCGTCAAGCAGCAAAATGGGCGCATTCTTTAACACCACACGAGCAATGGCAATGCGCTGCTTCTGCCCAGGAGTCAAATCCACCCCACGCATTCCCACATGTGTATCATAACCATGAGGCAGGCTACTGATGAAGTGATGGGCATTCGCGATCCTGGCAGCTTCTTTCATCTCAGATTCAGTTGCATTGTGCCTTGCATATATTATGTTTTCTCTTATGGTTGTTGAAAATATAACAGGATCCTGAGGAACCAACCCCATGTGGCTCCGCAGCCATCTCAAGTTGAACAACTTCAAATCACGGCCATCCAACAAAACTTGCCCAGCAGTTGGATCATAGAACCTCTCAATCAAAGAAATTATCGTGCTCTTCCCGGATCCTGATACACCTACTACAGCAACAGTTTGTCCTCCATTCACTCTGAGGCTAAAATTACTCAAAACCATCATCTCAGGGCGTGTAGGGTAGCAAAAATCAACACTCCTGAATTCAATGCTCCCATACACGTTAGGGGGTTTCAGGCCGCTGGCATCATCTGGATCAATCTTGGGTACGCGATCAATAATTTCAAATACTGAGGTCAGGGATTTCCGGCGTTTCAGTATATAAGGGGCAAGGCCAAATGGTTCCACCAGTGCGAAAGACGCAAAAGAGAAGACAATGTACTCCTTGACAGCGGTTACGAGACTGAGATGTCCATCCTTCACAGCAGCGGCTGTATACCACAACAGAAGTGCATTGCATGCGAAAAGAAGGAACTGAGAGAAGCCAAAGGCAAAACCAATGCCCATCCCATGAATAAAGCTTTTCTTGAGAATATTACCAAGCTGCAATCTATAAAGTTCCATTATTTTGTTACCAGCACAAAATGCCACCACAGTATAGATATTCCTCACGGCATCTTCAAGAACCAAAGAAGCTTTCCTGTGCATCTCCTGAATTCCTCTGGAAAAGCCAGAAAGCCACATTTTCTGCAGAAGAGCACCCAAGTGTGAGCCCAATTAAGCAGTTCGACAAGGAGGTTTACTAAGCTTTTTGAAACAGGTATTAAAATAACTGCATGCTATCAAATATCTTTCAGTTTCATAGAGACTAGAAGTCTCACTTTCTTCAAAGTTATTAGAAGCACAAAAGGTACTGTCAGACCTGTCACAGTGACCTTAGCCCAGCCTATCTGTAACTGCAAGATTAAGTTTTGGTGATGCTATTCAAAGGATTGATAAGGCAAATTGAAGGATTGATAAGGCCAAAAGAAAGGGGTTTAATAGTGCTGTGATTTTGGGTGCTTGGATTCTGTGGATTCGAAGGAACAAGTGTGTCTCTAATGGCGCCTCTCCTTCTCTCACCGATGTTCAGTACTACTTCCAGGAGGAGATGAGAATCTGGTGCTTTGCTGGAGCCCGAAATCTTCTAGAGTTGGGCTTAGGTCAGGCTACAGGACTAGTTTAATTAGTCCAGGTCAGAGGTCGGGTAGTTTTTTCATTTCTGTTTCAGGATTTTTTAACTCGATGTACAACAACCCTTCCGATGGGAAGGTTGTTTGTAAGGGACCGTAATTTCTTCTCTCTACAATATAAAGATGTGCAGCTCTCCTGCGTGTTCGAGAAAAAAAAAAAGTTTCGATGATATTCCGCATTAAGTTCCATAACTGCATACTTCAAAACTTAGAGAGAGAGAGAGAGAGAGTCATAATAAAATACATCCATACAGGTAAGGAAAGGCTTACTTCCATATAATAGACCTTAATATGTTGAGGAAGCATGGTAAAATCATGTTGGATGTTGAAATGGATGAGAACTAACCTGTGCAACCGCAGAAACGATAAGGATCGGTAACGTTGCCAATGCAACAAGAGCAACACGCCATTGTAGTAACATACCAAGAAGAAGTGCAACAAGAATGGCCGATGTATCCTGAATGAATATAGAAAGTCTGTTACTGAAAGCAGCGCGGACAAATGTTGCATCATTTGCAAGTCTCATCGATAATATGTCTGCACTATTTTCTTCGTCATCAAACCAACCAACTTCGTTGCGCAGAATTGCTGGAATACAGTAAACAGGATGTGAGAAATCTGATAATTCAACATCAGTTTTACTATAATAGTATAATCTATACATAATAGAACTTAGCAGCATTATGTGTTGTGTTAGATACTCATGAATATGTGCTTTATTTACGGATGTTGAACTAGATAGTTTATAAGAGGTGAGGTTGCACCATCAACTATGGGACTACATAGAAAGGAAAAGACAGTCATACCTGAAAACATCATCCTTCTGACACGCTCGGTCATTTTCTCTCCCATTATACCGAAGTAGAAGTGCTGCAAAAAGTTGGCTAGTACAGTAATTATACCCATGCCAACAATGAATGAGCAGTACTTATTCACTTCAGCATGTACATCACGGACCCCTATTTTGTAGTAGGCCACTACTATTAGAGATATTGTATAAGCAAGAAGAGGATTAAATGAACCAAAACAAGCAGCCCCAGCACTTCCTAACAAAGCATAAAAATATTCTGCAAGACTAAGCTCTGCAAGCCTCCAAAAAGATGGTGCTTTTGTGTGCTGCTGCTTGGAATCGTCAGCATGAAAACTATCAAATATGTCGAGAGGTCGGCTGAAAGTTTTTGAGTGGGAGCGCTCATTTTTTGGATCAGAAGTCAATAATGGAGATATTGGAGATTCTGGGTCTGATGTATTTGAGGACTGTCGGTGCAGCGGGACATCTATTTTGGGGAGATCAGGCAATTTCATTTCAAAACTGTCCTGCCTTTTGATGGATGGAGCTCTCTCAGAAGCAACCATTGGTAGTCTGGCTTCTGCCATTTGCTCTGAAGGGGGGCTTTGAATATTTGGTGATTCGCGTGAGTTATGATTGGCATCTGAAGTTCGGAATGTGAGAAAGCCATGTGTTTTCTGAAGTGATGGCGATTTTGACATCTTTGGAGAAGATGATTCTTGAAAGCTGTGACTTGCTGACGAATCCCTTTCAATTTGGAAGGAGCTTGGCTCTTTATAATTTCTTATTGGTGTTCTGAAACAGTTCAGGAGGGAAAATTGTCTCAATTAGCCCAGAAAAAACTTAGGTCCCATGAGTAAAACAAAGTATTAATTCCCATTTAATGTAGCTATGTAAAAGAGGTGCATCTAAAGAAATTACATTGAAGCCAACATAAAATAGCATAATAATAGTTAAAGTGGCCCTAACTGTGCAATTTATGAATATATAAATTAGAAGCTGAGAGCACTTTTACAAACTTTATTGACCATTTAGGCATAATGCTTCAAACAAAGAACTCAACCCTAATGCTTGAGTAAACATAAGTTCAAAATGCAAGTCACTTGCAACAAAGCCATTAAATTCTAAGCAAAGTCACTGTAGGCAGGCTAATGCAGGTCACAAGTAACAATTAAACAAAAGCAAATGCACAGATAATTAAAGTATATAGATTATGCACGCCAAACCATAGTACCATACATCTACTTTAGCATGAATAATAAAGATAAAATAGCAATATTGGTAGTGAAGTTACAACATTTACTAGGTAAACATAAACTCAAAGATTCCAATGATTTAACTGAGGAAAGTGCATCATATCATAAAACAAAGAACAACCATTATATGACAAGGTACCTGAAGAAAAATAAAGTAAAAAAATGAGCATGATTGAAGCATTTAAACCACTAAGATAGAGCAGATAAGGTAGTTGAAAACTGATGTGCCAGTTAAGCAGATTTTCTTTTAGTGCATGCCTGCATTGGCATTGAAAATTACACTAAACAAAGATATCAGCTATTGACAGAGAATCAAGAAAGTTGGCCGCATTCTGACTGAGAACCAAAAAAAAAATAGAGCTAAGGAATCAGCAAGTTGCAGCTTGCAAGAGGATGGATTGACAAACCTCTTTGGAAGTTTTGCGGCTTCTTCACACCTAAGAAGTTCTGCATAAAGACCATCAAGGTTTAACAATTCTTCATGTGTCCCCATCTCAACAAGTTGTCCTTCCTCCATTACTGCTATATAATCAGCATTCCTGATAAGACTGAGGCGCCGAGCTATGATGATGGTAGATCTCCCAAGCATTAGAATGTCTAGTGCTTCCTGGACTGCTTTCTCAGCCTCAAAATCAAGAGCACCAGTAACCTCATCCAGTAGAAGAATTGAGGGATTTGAGAGCACAGCACGAGCAATGGAAAGCTTTATCTTTTGTTCTTCTGTCAGAGAGAGGCCAGCCCGACCAACCTATGTCATGTTTAGTTTTAATCAAATAACCATGTTTTTTTTTTTAACTTCAAATAACCATGTTACAGTTGCTAAAAAAGCGCAATTCAATAGACAACGGTGATATAACAGGTGTAGAACCTGTGTTTCATATCCTTTTTCTAGTGAACTGATGAAAGCATGCACATGAGCTGTTTTGGCTGCCTCTTCAATTTGGTCAGTTGTGGCAGATCTACCATATGCAATATTTTCCATGATGCTCAAGCTCAACAAAGCTGGTTCTTGAGTCACAAGTCCTATTTGGCTTCTTAACCACTCTAGCTTCAAATTCTTTATGTTCTCCCCATCCAAAAGCACTTCACCTGTAACATATAAGCACAGCCCCACAGGTAATCATAAACCATAATTGATGTAAAAAAATAAAAAATAAATACTAGGTACTAGTAGATGGCAACTATAATACCTAAGGTTGGGTCATAGAAGCGTTCCATTAGAGGAATTATGCTGCTTTTTCCTGAACCATTTCTGCCAACAAGAGCAACAGTTTTTCTAGCAGGTACAGTAAGGTAAAATCCACTTAAGATGGGGATTTCAGGGCGGGACAAATAACTGAAGTAGACATTGCGGAACTCGATGTTGCCTTGCACTGAAGACAAGGTACGGCCATCCTGGTTCACAGTAGATGTTGAACGGCTTATCATTTCGTATAGTCTGTATGCAGCTATACGTCCTTGCTCAAAGGAATAGAAGTTTGTTGCTGCTTGATTAAGTCCACTACAATGAATTCAAAGCCTTGATGAATATTAGGGTAAAATTTTAAATTTAACTAAAAACAAACTCTTAAAAGCTACATTCTTACAGTCCACTCAAGATAATAGCAAACAGTGCTACTACAACTTCACCGCCATTAGCTCTTCCATGAGAGATAAGGAACCTCCCAACCCAAAGTTGTAAGGCACAAGAACATATGGCAAGGCCATATGTAAATCCGAGACCAAGACCTTGCACCAAACTTATAAGGATTCCATAGCGCAGTGTTGCTTGAAGTGAAGTAGCATAAGAATACTTTGCAAGGGTCTCATTTGTGAAGGAATACAAGGTCCTAATGTACAAGATTGCCTGCAAAACAAGCACTGATGCTTAGTTTATTTTAAGCTTCCAGTAAACCAGTAGAACAGAAACAGTGGATTTTCCTAGTCCTAGCTAAAATAATGCACCAAGTCATTGCCTGACTTAAAACAAGTCTGCAGGGAAATTACTTCGTACTCCCGGGAGTAGTTACTCTCATGTCTATATCTCTAGATTTAGAGTGTATATGACCGGACGGAATGTTATGTAGACGAAGTATATGATCATACCAGACCATCTAAGGTGATATGTATGTTAAGTATGTATGCATACATAGAATATGTGGTTATACTTATTATATATACTACAGTAATGGCATTTTAGTAATATATTAAAAAATATGAATTCCTTCAAAAAAAATTTGCGTGGTAGGATCTAGAGTATCTTAATAGAGTATATAAACATACTCAAACCGATAAACAAGTATGAACACATACGTAATGTGGTTTATTGAAGATGGGAGTAACTACTCTCAGGAGTACGGAAAATATTATAATTCAGTATATATAAGTACTATTCTACACCCTAGGTGTAGAATACTATTCTACACCAAACTATTATAATTCAGTATCTTTCAGTAGCCGCGTTTCAATACTATTCAGTATTTTGTGGTGCTGAGTGCAACATTGAGTGATACTGAACGTTGTTAAATACTCCATTCCAAATTATAAGTCATTCCAAGAATCTAGAGAGTCAAAGCATCTTAAGTTTGACCAAAATTATATAATAAAATAATAACATTTCTTTGAGGGGTAGTACTCATGTGTTTTTTCAAGTCAGTTTTGGCTTGTGATCCTAGGGTGAACAGTAGCACTTGTGTGTGTGTAGGGAAATTACTTCGTACTCCTACGAGTAGCTACTCCCATGTTTATAATCTCAAAATTTAGGGTGTATATGACCGGACGAAATGTATGCGGACGAAGTATTAAGTATATGATCATACTAGACCATCTAGGGTGATATGTATGTTAAGTATACATGCATACATAGAGTATGTGGTTATACTTATTATATATACTAAACTAGTGGCATTTTAATAATATATTAAAAAAATATGAATTCCTTTGGAAATTTTTCGTGTGGTAAGATCTAGAGTATCTTAATATGAGTATATAAACATACTTTTATTTGTTTCTGTTACCCTTGTCTTGTGGCACTTTCAAAATTCAAGAGGAGATCTTGTGAGGAAACCTAGCCTAATGATGCACCCCTACAAGTAAGTTAAACAGATCCTTGAGTCTAATTATGCGACCATACATATAGGTGCAGTTTGGTAGATGATTTAATAGTAGACATTAGATAAAATCTTCATTTGGTCCAATCTTCATACCTGATTATGCACATCCTGTTAACTGAACAAAGCTTGCTTTTTAAAAATACATCTTAACTTGCCAATATTGTGTCACAACCTTAACTATTATCATGGAGAAAATGTAGATAGAAGCAAGAATTATGTTCAGTCCAAATGCAAAATACTTTCAATCTATCTTAATAGTTTATCCTTGTTTAATGACCCAGCATTAAAAGAAATTCCTGGGAAATTAGCATTCAAACTTGATTTGTGTAAATATTGTATGTTTCGAGGAAGCAAAAGAAAGAAAGGGTACTCAAATTGCAAAATCAGGTATGCCACACACCTGTTCAGCAATGCTTGCTGCCTCACCATAAGCATCCTGAATATTTTCTGCAAGCCTGTGGAGAAATATGTTTGATATTCCTCCTGCAGCAACGATGAAGGGCCCAGTTGCTAATGTCAATAAAGCTATTTGCCAGCAGTTGACCAGACCAATGACAAGACCACCAAAAAATGTGGCCATGTTGTGAATGTAGTTCCCAACCTAAAACCAACAAGTTACAAAAGCAATCATATATATGACCGAAAGACAATTGGGCATGGAATGGAAGGTTTGGCACAAGAACTAACTTTCTCACTCAGAGCTGACTGAATGAGCAAGACATCACTCAGCACTTGACTGACAATATCACCATTGTTGCCGTACGTATCAAAGAAACTCATGTCTTGGTTTAAGAGGACTTGAACGTACTTTGATCTAATCACTGCCGTCTGTCTTTCCCCAGTCAAAATCCAGCACGAAACCTCTGTAGATATGAGAGATTTGGTAGATTTACTTCCACTCTTGTTAACATATCATGCGGACAACCAAACATGCATAAACTCGTCTTACCTATCCATCCAGCAAAGAAAACGCCAATGGCTATATAGAGGAAGTACAAAGCGTGCTGCAGAGGACACAACGGGTATTAGGAAACAGCTCAAAGAAGAATGAAGGATTAGGAGGTAGAAAAAAACAGTGTTTGTGTTGTTGGCAAGTAGAAGTAGCTAGCAGCTCCAGCGTGGGTAAGAAGAGGAACGAAGAGAGCATATGCAACTGCCTGGTTGATATTGTGGAAGAGGTCGTGGGTATGCCGCCCATGGGCATGAAGCGAGTTGATGGCTTTGCCGAAGAGGTGGAGGTAGACGACGAGCGCGACTCCGTGGGCAGCGGCTGCGAGGCTGCCGGCGACCATGAGCGCCCAGTCGATGCGGTCGGCGCAGGCGAAGAGGCGCTTGAAGGGGACAGCGGCAGGCGGCGGGTCCGGGTCGTCGTCGGCATCGTCTAGGGGCGGTTGGGCGTCGTCGTCAGGCGGCGGAGCGCCGTCCCCTCCGAGGCCGAGGTCGGCGGCGTAGGGGGAGGGCGACTCGGGCGGCTCAGAGGTCTCGGAGACGGGCGTGAGCGGCTGGACGTGGGGCGGCGACCAGCCGAAGAGTCCCCGCGAGACCATGGGCGCCGGCCGGAGCAGAGCTTAGCTAGGGTTGCTTGGAAGTCAGTGGCTTACGCTTGCGGCGGAGGCGAGAGATTTGAATGGCGTGCGACGCGACTGGGAGGAGACTGGGTCTGGGAAGGGAAGGAGGGAGCCGGAGAAGCAGTTGCGGTGTTGAGTTGAGTTGAGTAGGTCAAGCAAGGGGAGCTCGGGACGACGAGCGGAGAGACCGCGCGGCCGCCGGATCGCTGGGGGGGGACGGAGGAGGAGGTGGCGGCCGGCGGGCCGTTGGGGTCGGGTCGGGACTGACTGCCTGTGCCACTGCCACTGCCACTGTGGGATCTTTTACCTTTTCTTTTCTGGCTTTCTTCTTTGTTTTTGTTAATTATTATTATTAGTAGTAGTAGTAGTCCAGGTCCAGGTTGGCGGACAACCAAGCTAGGCTGCTGATGCGAGTCAAAGAGAGAAAGAAGAATCTCAGTGGGGCCTTGTTTAGTTTACTTAAAATTTAAAAACTTCTCAAAAATTTTCGTTACATCAATTTTTTAGATGTATATATTTTTTTTCTGAGTTTTCCATGCTACGTCATTTGAAGGTTCTATTTTGTTGACATTATTTGTATTTGCTTCACTTTAGTTTCTTCTTTCTAACAATTTCCCTTTAGAGTTCCTAATTACTAATCAATGAGACAATGGCATGATAAGAACCTCTTCACTTCTTTAGAATTAGAAAAGATGTCCACATAAACTGCTAGAGATGATGGTCGACTTGCTAGACGCCTTTTGGGAAATAAAGAGAGAGAAATCCATGTTCACCGCATGTTGCTCTTGCACTTGGATGATGAGATTCAGAACTATTTTACAACTATTGAGGTGAGGCTACTAATGGTAATTTAGAATCCTGTCTCCCCATTGTAGGGTATTCGGAAAGATGATTGTACTGATTAATCTGGTATTTATACACGTAAATCTACTTGGCTAGGCATCTTACCACAGCTATCTAGTTTACCAAGTACAAGTAGCACTAAGACCGCTATAAACAAGGATAGTTTCGAGGCAATAGGTCAGAGGCGGTTATAAAGAAATGTTCACTGACGTCCAAACATAAATGAGAGTCTAGAATGTCATACGCATTAGCGTTTGCATTATGTACAGGCCTACTGCATGACATCTGACATGTATGCATATCAAAAAATAACAACTGATGCCAGAGAACATGCAGAGTAATGCAGTTTTTATTTGGCAAAGCCAAATACGGAACACGACATGTACTTTCCAAGTATAGAGTAGTAAGTTAAAGTTATTCATGATGTCATCCTGAAAAATTAATTAAAACCGATAGACTGCGCTTATGAAAATCTAACTATTTCAAACCCGCAACTAAAACATTTCAAATATCACATGATTTTGCCAGATTCACAGGTAGGAAATATTAGCCGTTGATTGTTTTGTAACACACCAACATGCTTAGATGTTTGAAATGACCTGTACTTGCAGATAGTGTCACTTGGCTGAAAAATATCACCGAGGGTGTTTCTAGGCATTTGAATTGCTAACATACCACCTGTAGTTAAATCTTCTGCATGAATTAAGATGAGCTTGTAAGTGAGGTGGTATGCAGTATGCATGCATACTAAAACCATGTGAGAAAATCTAAAGATAGAAACAGGGATGGGGCAAATTTCAACGAGATGTTTCTCTTCAATGAAGCTATCAACAAACTAGACGTTGAAATACCATTGCATGGTAGACAATTCACTTGGACAAATAAACAGTTCCCTCCCCTTCTAGAAAGGCTTGATTGATTTTTCACCTCTAACTCTTGGACAACTAAATACCCAGACACGCTGGCAACGACATTATGCATGGAAGTCTTGGACCACTGGCCATGTGTGATTGAAATTTCAACAGCAATTCCTAAAACATCCATTTTTATGTTTGAAAACTACTAGCTCCAACATGATGATTTCATCAATGTAGCAGTCCAAGGTTGGAATGTACCCCTACATATTACTGATCTAGCGAAGCTACTCACGACTAAATGCAAAAACCCAAGAAATCAGCTTAAGATATGGAGAGGTAACCTACCTAACCTTGCATCAGCCATAGACAAAATCAAGTTAGTTCTTCACTTCCTGGAATTAATTGAAATGGTCAGAGATCTGTCACTAGCTGAGTGGAACTTTAGGTCCCTAATATCAGAAAAACTTATTTCTTTGCTGAAGCAACATAAAACTTATTGGAAGCAGAGGGAGAAAATAAGATGGGTCAAAGAAGCTGAGTGAAGCTGAGTGGAATTCTCGGTAAAGAAAGCTTATAAGAAGTTAAGCGGGCATAGCAACGTTCATTAGGTATACAAATGGCTGTGGGCCTCCTCATGTCAGTGCAAACACAAAGTTTTTTTTCTGGCTTGTCATAAAAGATAGAATCAACACAAGAGAACTCTTGAAAAGGAAAAATTTCCACCTATAGGATTATAGTTGTGTATTGTGCAACAACCCAGTCGAAGAATCAATCATTCATCTTCTGCTGGAGTGTCCCTTTGCAACCCAATGCTGGAATTTGGTAAATATCCAGATTGATCAAGACATTAATCCTTTCTAGCTTCTACACAGCTTTACGGAGCAGCTAGCAGTCCGCTTTTTCATGGAAATTATCATATTGCTATCCTGGACAATCTGGAAATCGAGGAATGACTTTATCCTTAGGGGAGTTAATCCCACACTACAGGCTGCAAATTTAAACTTCAAAGAAGAATAGAGGCTACTCCTGTTGAGGGCGAAGAAAAGCTACACCCCATTATTGATCAATGGTCCACAAACCTTGCTTAATTGGCCTTTGGGCAGTTGCCCTGCTTCTCTTTTTTGTTTCCTTTTTTATTTCCTAATTTTCCCCTGTTTCCCCTTTCTTTCTTTAGTGTAAATCCTTTGTACTAAAACTTGTTTGGTAATAAATGTTGTAGGGATGCAAAGCCCTCCAAATCTCATAAAAAAACTAAAATCATGTGGGGTTTGGAGGCGAATCAATTTTAAGTCCATGATTTTACATATTTTCCCGCTAGTAATCTGGTCCTGAGGATTTCCTTTTTCTTTTGCAGCACCTTGAAAATGCTAATGACCCTGCATCTAGGAGTGTGCATCCTTTTTGAAAGGACATGGCTAAAGATATACTTGTTGGCGAGCTTCGTGTTTTGCAAAGTGCTCGTGCATGAGTTGCGTCTTATTGTGAGACTTTAAGAATTTCATAACGCTCGTATCTACAGGGTAATGTCTCTTCAAGAGGTGTGGGAAGGAAAATCCTGATATATGAGTTTGCTTGCGCTTCTGCAGTGTTGTGTTCTCCTTTCCTTTAACCTCTCACCATCTTTGCTATTTTTAGTGACTGTCATGTATCTGCAATGGAAGGACCTGGCTACCAGCCTCACGATGACCTCTCCCCCCTCCTCCTTTCTTGCTCTCTTTGTCTCCGGCCTTTCTTCTGTCGCATGGTAATTATCATGTCAAGAAAAGATTAATGCCGCTAGATTGGATCTTGGACAAGGTGAAGGAAGAGGAAGAGACAGGATGCTGCAGCGAGCAGCGAGTAATGCATATTCATGGTGGTGGGCAAGCCACATCCGCACCAAACAGTCAAAATGGCTCGACAACCACCTCCAAGGTAATCTTTTATTGTTTCATCTTGTGTATTACTTTTCATGTTAACGAATCAGATCGATCTTGTGGATTCTTCAACCATGATTCATGAACTGTATGTGTTTCGTATCTGTGTGATTCTTGCTTTTGGTGGAGTACAGACATTTATCATTTCAGAACAGTATACGTAGAATGTCTCCAAATTAGTAATGCACCTGTCCATGATGCCAACTTACATCCCTATGTATGTCTTCATTCATTGCCTGTCCTTGTGTTACAAGTCTGTTAGCAGATTTGAGGATGGGTGGTTAGATGAGCAGCAGCTGACCTCCAATTGTTGCAATTCTCCTACTTTGCCCCAGATATGAATATTCTAAATCTATCAGCACTTGTTTCGAAAATTAGAGTATCAACTTGTAATCTCTGTAAAATAATATGTATATTTTTGCACCTAACAACTAGTCTTGGTACTTATTTGCAGATATGGAACACAGGGTCAAGTGCATGCTCTTGCTCCTTGGGGAGGAGGCGGATTCCTTTTCAAAGAGGGCAGAGATGTACTACAAGAGGCGACCTGAGGTGATCACTCAGGTGGAAGAAGTATATCGGGCATACAGGGCTCTGGCTGACCGGTATGACATCATGTCAGGGGAGCTACACAAAGCAAATCACACCATTGCCACAGCCTTTCCTGACCAGGTCCAGTATGCAATGCTGGAAGAGGAGGATGATAACATCCCAAAGGCGTTCACCCCAGTTGATCCACGCAAAATCCACAAGTCAACTGTTGATGGATTGATGAAGAAGAAGAAAGGAGAGCATCCTGGGTCAAAGGTTGGAGGAGCAAAGAATAGTACCTCAGCTCCAATCAATAAGGAAAATGCACGGGAAGAGATCAGCAGGCTACAGAAAGCCATATTGGCCATGCAGACTGAGAAAGAATTTATCAAAAGCTCCTATGAGAGCGGCATGGCAAAGTACTGGGATCTTGAGAAGGAAATCAATGACATGCAGGTACAAGTTTGTCACTTTCAAGATAAGTTTGATGAAAGCGTGGTGATTGAAGATGATGAAGCCAGAGCCTTGATGACAGCAACTGCCCTCAAGTCCTGTGAAGACACTATTGTCAAACTGCAAGAACAGCGGAAGGCATCTGCGGGGCAAGCAGTGGGAGAATCAGAAAGAGTCAAGGTTTTTAGAGACAAGCTCCAGGCTATAATGAACAAGCATGGCAAATCTCTACCGGATTTTCTGGATTCTTCCGAGAAAAACACTCGAAAGAACCATGGTGCGGAAATGGAGAATGTGTGCCATGTCAAACAAGGTGCAATAGACATGGAGTCTATAATTGACAAGATCAAGGAACACTTTGAGAAGGAGTGCAACATCTCCATGGCAGAAGTTACAGAGAGGATTGATGAAATTGTCAACAAAGTTGTTGACTTAGACCTCATGGTTTCATCACAAACCTCCCAGATTGATCGACTTTGTCAAGAAAACAATGAGCTGGAGAATTCCCTGCAAAGCCTGGAGGACGAGAATACTGAGCTGGACAGTGGATCAAGTGAATTGATCGAGAAGCTTAGGCAGGCAGAAGAGGGGCTTGTCAGAGCTCAGGCTCTCGAAAGCTCATTCCACAAAGATGAAAGCACAATCCGTTCCAATTTCATAGAAGCAATAAGCAGATTCCATGATTTATCAGAGTTGTTGCTATCACCGGTTTGCGAGGACCACACTGATCATTCTGCATCTGCTGCACACACGTCCCATGAAGGAGCACAAGTTGAGTCTATAGAGCCATCATCAAATGAGTGCTGTGACATGGAGAAGGTGGGGCTTCAAATTGCTGAAGCCCACGCCGGCAATGCTGGGCCAGCGTCTGGTGTTGGCAAGTTGGATGATCCTAATGATGCACTTGTGGCAGCCAATGATGAATCATCAGGTAGCACCAAACGCAGTGATGAGCAACAATTAGACGTTGGTCAGAACAAAATTTCACGTGAGAGGGTTTCATTGGTACGGCTTCGTCATATTTCTTCAGATAACCTTGGAGGTTGCGATGAGCAGGAAGAGATGAGCAAGGAAGGTTTATTGTCTTCTGCTAATGCCGTTACTGACATGATGAAGCTGCAGGAGAGGCTCACAGATAGTCTAGACGATAAGGAGAAGGTCCTCTTAGGTGATTACACCTCACTCCTGGAGGACTACAAGGACGCAAAGAGGAAGCTTGCAGAAATGGAGAAAAAGAACCAGGATTGCCTGAATGAAATCCGGAAACTCCGTGAAGAAATCACAAGCTCTGCAGGGGACGGAGGAGGCGGCAGTGAAGGTTCATGCAAGAGGAGCTCTAGTAGCTTCTCTCGCCGGGGTCACAGGAGGACCCCGAGCTATTCGTCTATCCATCAGAGGAGACCAAGCGTTTCGTCCATTTCAAGGTTGATAAGGATGGGCTCGGCCATCCAAGAAGGTACCGGTGGTGAACCAGCAGCAGGGAGCGGCAAGCGGGAAAGTGATGCCGCTGCTGAGCAAGGAGGCATTAGCCTGGAGGACCTGAGGCTGCCGCCTATCGCCGAGGCAGAGAATGCCTCGCCTCTTGAAGAGAAGTTCAGGAGGGACATTGACACGCTCTTGGATGAGAACCTCGAGTTCTGGATGAAATTCAGCTCGTCGTTGCAGCGGGTGCAGGAGTTCCAGAACAAGTACGACAGCCTGCAGAGGAAGCTGCAGCTGATAAACAACGAAGACGGCAAGCAGGACGGGGCGACGGAGAAGCAGCTGAGGGCCTTCAAGACGGAGCTGCAGGTGTGGTCGGAGCAGAACGCGATGCTACGAGGGGAGCTACAGTGCAGGTTCACGTCTCTGTGCGACATACAGGAGGAGATCACGGCGGCGCTAGACACAGAGGCAGAGGCGGAGGCGGAGGCGGAGGAGGCTCAGTTCACGTCGTACCAGGCCGCCAAGTTCCAGGGGGAGGTCCTCAACATGCAGCAGGAGAACAACAGGGTGTCAGACGAGCTGCAGGCGGGACTGGACCACATCAAGGGTCTCCAGGCGGAGGTGGAGCAGGCGCTGGCCAAGCTGCATAGGAGCGTCAGCCTGCCGCCCCAGCCAGCAGGGGCAGGGGCCGGAGCCGAGGACGACGACGACTCCAGCTCGCCTGCCCATGGTGGCAGCAACCTGGGGCACGTGCCGTCCAACAAGTCTAAGGCGGTGCCATTGCAGTCGTTCCTCTTCCCGGCCAAGCCCAAGAAGGCGTCTCTGCTGGCCCGTGTCACGCCGGTGCTCCCGAAGCAACCGGTGGATATGAAGTTTCTTGCCAAGTTGCCAAGGTAGCAACCATGCTCTTGTTCTGTTAGATCTTTGGTGGTGACTCAGATCAGATGCTAAGAAATGTATGTAATTTCCCAAGTACGAGACAATTTCCACCCCTTTTTTTCCTCTCGTTTTCTTTTCTTCCCTTCCCTCTACGTTCGAGATCAATGGAGCTGCAATGTTTCCTTCGTTCATTTATGTGCAACAGATTTTGGTCTACTTGCTTGGACAAATACGTATGGCAAATACTTCCTACATATATCAAATCAAAGTTCACTTTTAGCATTGAATAGATTCTATATCAGAATCTATATATATTGGAGGTCTATAAAACTAATTTGATGTTCTAGTTGTTTTCACCTCTTCAAAAAAAACTTTACAAATTAAAAGAGTCTGGCTTGAAAGCCAAAATGAACTATAATTTAGAACATAAGGATTATATAATATAATATGTGGCTAGCGACGGATTTGAGTCCTGTTCCGCAACTGTTTTTTGCAGCCATTTACGCTACTGTTCAGCAGCTTCGTCTCACAAATCACTATGCTAACAGCCAACAACAGCTGCTTGGCGAACATATTATAGAATTTGTTTTAAAAAATATTAACAAATACTAACTGTAAAATTTATTTATGGTGTGTTTAGTTTAAGGAATGAAATAGTTCATCCTCCCACTCCTCACCTTCTTCTTCTTTTTTTTTGTTTTGGTTTATGGGATGGAATTAATTGATCCATCACCACCTTATTCCACGTGAGCTAATAATTAGTATATACGCGAAAACTCGATTGATCTACCAAATTAGAATATACCACCTCGTGAAACATTAAGTGATTCCATAAACACACCATAGAGAACGAAGTAGGCAGCATCTAGCTATCGTCCGTTACATTTTGAAGAACCACCCTCTGCGAAATCAAATGCACGTTGGACGTTGCATGATTCAGCTTACACTATTTTTAGGAGGTGCACGGATGATGCAAAACATCCGTCCTCATTCAGCTCATTACTATTCTACAACTTCAGTCCAGAATGAATGGCAACTACACCACCCACGAGGTTCTCATATTCCACCCTCTGGAATCCGGCTTCCTGAATCATCTTAGCAAACTTTTTCTGCAAAGGTACAAGTCTGGTCAGCAAAGATCAATTTCAGTCCAGAACTCACCCGTCTTCTAGCTTAACATCTAACCCAGCAAAAACACCTTGTTTAGTTTCCAAAAATTTTTGGTTCGGAGTACCGTAGCACTTTCGTTTGTTTGTGGCAAATATTGTCCAATTATAGACTAACTAGGCTCAAAAGATTCATCTCGCGATTTACAGGCAAACTGTATAATTAGTTTTTGTTTTTGACTATATTTAATGCTTCATACATGTTCCGCAAGATTTGATGTGACAGAGAATCTTGAAAAGTTTTTAGTTTTGAGGTGAACTAAACAAGGCCGGGCCCTGTTTTGCGAGGTATCAATTAATCTTGCATAAACCCGAAGATGGTTAGAAAATCCAAGAAAGAATGTAATCATATGTTCATGTTTGTCGATAACAAAAGTGCTAATAACTCACAGCACCATTACCTGATTTGGAAACCGACGGATGCTCTCAACCAAGTATTGGTACGACTGCCAATCACCAGCAACCAGCTCTCCAATAGTCGGAATCACAGAAAACGAGTACACATCATAGCTGAAAAAAAGGGTAGCAAATTTGAAAGAGAACAGAAAAAGATATTGTAGGACAAAACACTTGATCTACTTTTTTCACTGCCGAGGAGAGAAAAGAAAAGCTCACATTGTACAAACAAGGCCCTAGGCAAGGGCAACATTAGAAAAAAATAACAAGGAACAGAAGAACTACTACATGGCTGCAACCCCTTTCCATTGACATTAAATGGACAGGAAAAAGCGATCACTTTCAGACACCCTTGAACATTGTTTAACACAGTGCTGCAGGTGGCAATTTGTCAACATTATAGCCCAGTACTTTGAGGGGTGGTTGCTGCAGCAGCAGCCACAGCGCTGATGCAACAATCACTTCCGAGCAGGCTGCGTAACTTTTTGGACACTAACTGTGAGATAGTTCAAAAACATTGTAGCCCATGTCTTTTCTTGTTTATCTTTTCTATCTTGCATGAATGAGAATATTAAAGGCATCATCCCGCGTATGAGCTAATCCTATAAAGACAAATAAACATGATTGATGAAAATTACATCTCTTTAAAAACAGGGACATCCACATGACTCAACTCCAAGCATAGGAACCTCCCCCTCACTTTAGAACCCTGAAGCAAGACAATTGATGCGACAGCAATAAGATTTTAGAACCATCAACTAAGCAAAAAGATTCTCAAATATGGCAATTGATATGACAGTAATGAAGTTTCAGAACCATCAACTAAGCAAACATGGTAGAACATAAAACGCTGCACATGAAGACAATAAACTTAATCAAAGGATAGAGCATGAAGAAAAGACACAGATATTGATGTTGAAACAGTGGGGACATCCAGCTCGCGAAATACTTCAAACATGAGCAATAATAACTGTTAGTTGTTAGGTTTCTAAATTAGCCAACCTGTAAGCTTCTGATAGAGCTTTCTCAATGTGCGCCACATTTCTGACCCCAAATGCGATAGTGTAACCATCCATAGATCCATCCTCAAAACTCAGAGCTTCTGCATCTCCTTGTATCCAGCTAAGACAATGTTCTTTGCTATACCCTGAAAATAAAAATCAACTGTTGAACAACATAACCCACACTTGAGATAGAGACAACAAAATATATTAGAAAGTTCATGCTTGAGACCTCTTTCTGCAGCACGCTTTTTCCCAACATTTAGCATATTTGAATTAATGTCACAGACATAAATGTGGGTGTCTTCTTCGGTTTCAGTAAGAGTACCCTGCATAGCTCTGTGACCCACACTCTTAATTCTTTCCAGTACACGAAAAGCAACATCACCTGAAGTCACAACAATGACATGAACATTCATCGATTTTTTTCCCTACTACAAATTTCTGCCAGTACAAAAACTCCTGGCAATAGAACCTTTCAACAGAGAGCAGAAAACAAGAAGCATAAACAAGACACATGGTAGCAACTGAAAGGACTATGGTACCATTGATTAACATTTGTACGGAAAAAATGCTGGTCTCTCAGAAGGACTAACTACCAATATATACTGATTACATAGATAGACTGAACGGAAGATTACTAAGATAGAATTAATAATGTTTATTATGATTACTGGTAAAAGTTTGTATTTGTTATTTCTATGGTGCATATGAAAACAATGAGGGAAGGGGATGGGTATTACCTGTTCCACCAGCCACATCGAGATGCTTCATCCCAGGAAAGGGGTTCAGCTTAGAAATAAGCCTGAAAGAAAAGAAATAGAGTTTGAGTGATAAAGGGAGTTGGTTGGATTGTAGGAATCCTATTATAGAGAAACCACTTGTTTGGAGTCCTATAATAGCTAATTTCTCAGACTGGAGAGTGAAGATACCCATAAAAGAAAGGTAAAATTTGCTCAGAGACACTTTTGGAACGTGGCTTTTGCTGTAGACCATTAAAAATATTTGGCTTTGCCAAAAGACACCGTAAATATATGTAAATTTGCTGAGAGACACTATATCTATTATTATATTCAGCTTTAATCACGGCCATGGAAATTTACATTTTTACCCTTGCCCCTTTAGTTCCTCACGAGAGCCTCTCGTTCTTTCTCCGGCTGCACGTGAGGTCTGTTCCAGGCAACGGCGATGGTGTCTGATCTCCTCCCGGCTGCGGCATCAGATCCCCTCCTCGCTGCGGAGGTGTCCCCTCCCGGCTGCGGTGGCGGCCCCTCCCACGACATTGACCTTACTACATGGTGGCGCGGCGCTTCCTCAAGCGGCGGCGGCGGCAAAGGCCGGTGCTGGCTGCAAAGGTTCCTCCAATGGCACCTCCAAGCGAGGCTGCGGTTCCTACTGGCGGGAGAATCTCACAGGTGGAGTCTCCATGATTCTTCTGCGAGATTTTCCTGTAGGACCATGCTGATTTTTCATGAGTTCCCAACGGGAGTCTTCTGCTATTTTCCCTTAGGGTTAAACTGTTGTGTCTTTAGGATTAGATTTGTGAATCAAAATATATTGGGTGTTTATTCATGTCCTATTTGTGCCCTTGTTTATGTAGGATGAATCCCAGTTTGTCCTACAGGCTTGCTTTTCGTATAGGTGCTAATGTAAAAGTTTACTGATAATTTCCGATAGTTTTTGGTAACTTAGGAAGTGCCGCATCATGTCACATGAAAATTTCCAATGGCCTAGACTGGATGTTTCCTTACCTTCAAAATGCATGGGTGAAGGACTTCAAAGCTGAAAAGTAATTGGCGGATACATGCTTCACGGTTGAAAGATGCAAGGACTTGGAAGATAAGATTATGGGTAATAACGCAATTTTCTAATTCTGATAAGAATTCCCATTCTCATATTTTGTTTTTAACTCTGATTTGTTTCCATTTGACGCAGATAAAAATGATATCTCACGTGAATTATGTAGCTGATGAAACGCTTCTATTGCTAAATTGAAGGACAGGGGCAGACTTGTCCAATATTATGTGTTATATGACTTGTTTGGTTGTGAAATATTATTATATGGGCTGTAGTGTCTTGTAGCAAATTACATCACATTTGTAATGATCTGTGGCAAAAGCCAGATATTAAGAGTGTCCAGGAGCCAATTTTGCCTAAAAGAAATGAAAAGGGTAAGCAGAAGCAACCTGTCCTTCCACAGCCTATGCAGGCCGACACTCATGAGATCGTTCATGAGGTCGTAGCTGGAAGCCACGCTGCTGAACACGTTGCCAACCAATTTGCTCGTATCCTCTTCGCGCACCTGCTTGTACCCTGATGAACCACGAGATTTTATTTTAGGATCTATATACGCGGGAACAATTGACACGAGCAATGTGTACCGAAGCTGGTGGCATGGGAGTGGAGGAAGGCTGCTGCCGCCGCCGCGGTTGGGACGCTTGGGGCCTAAACCTGAGAGAGGAGGAGGAGTAGGCGTCGTTGGAGGCTCCAAGACGCTAGCCTCCTTGCGGCCTGCATAGCCATTTCTGATCCTATATCAGTCGATCGAGTGGAATAGAAGACTCCAATCGATCGGATCTGCCGCGGGCCACCTAGGCGCGCCGGCCGCGGCTGCCGTCCCGCCGCCCAGCGCCCGCTCCTGGCCCTGCACACGCCAAAGGATTACACACCGTCGCCTACAGCCCGCTAGGGTTTGGAACGGGAGAAGCAGAAGCGATGTGCGGGCGGCCGGACGGCGGGGCGGGAGGAGAGCGATGCGCG
>Ga0182004_10000756_pt1 | contig 21336 bp, 13 predicted proteins | sample Sormic07211540_1_FD_120479 | JGI IMG/M metagenome (GOLD analysis project Ga0182004, IMG submission 120479) | Endophyte microbial communities from Sorghum bicolor roots, Mead, Nebraska, USA - 072115-40_1 MetaG | ecosystem: Host-associated > Plants > Roots > Unclassified | place: USA: Nebraska...
CACATTCATCCAAAATAAACTTATTTTAGGTTAATGCATTAGTGTGTGCTTAACATATTTTTGATGCAATGCTCATGATGACATGTCCCATTTTTAGTTCGCTTAACACGAGAGTGTTACATAAAGTAGTTAGTATTTTGTATTTTGCATTCTATAGGAAACTAGACAGCACCTAAAAGTGAGATTAACAACATGTCTTATTTTCTTTTCGCCTTTCTTCTTTCTCCCTATCTTCATTTCCGACGACGTATGCCAGAACATGAAGCCTGCGTGGAGGGGCGCGCGGCAGGCTCGTTCGCACGGCGGAGCTTGCTGGGGCCAGGTGCGGAGCCCGCCGCTCGCTAGGGTCAGGGACGGAGCCCGTCAGCCTGCGCACATGGTGGTGCATGGCGAGGCGAATTTTAGGTAACGGGTTTATCCTAGGTCTTAGAGAAATATTGTCTTATGGGGGACACTCTCCTCCTCATTGTCTTCCGATCAAGCACTAGGGTTAGGTGGGGCATCCCATTTTAAATGATCCCATATTTAAAACCAAACGCTACCTAATGTTCCCCTCTGATCCAAATTTTAAGTGATTCTAGTTTCCCCAGTTGTAGGTTTTTGCTATGTACTTAGACTATCTCCAACAATGGTCACCTAAAATACAATACTCATTTGTCCTTTGGGTAACGCTACAGGTAAAAAGTTCCATACCTATTTTTAGTCTTCTCCAACAACAAGACCTAAAAGACAACACTCTCTGCAAATAGGTCTCGAGGAGAAAGGATACCCAAATTTGGGTTATGCCTCTCCTGATACCCAAAGTCGTCTTCTGTATAGGTATTCTGTTAGAGGCTATAGATATTGTATTGGAGACCCATTTTAGGTTTGGGTTCCCAAATGAGTCTCCTGTTGGAGACAGCCTTAGATGTATATTATGTTTAGATACATATAAAAGGCTACTATATCTACCCAACAATAAACTATCCAAAAATAAACCAGTAGTTAAAAAATCCTAAATCCACCTCGAATTACCTGCTCTTAGAGACAACTTTCACAACGCCCATCCAAACTTATGCGCTTAGAAATACAACATCCTAGAAACCTATGTACATGATCTTCTACTAATCATTCTCTTTCCTTACTCAACCATATCCAACGACCACTCCGCGCTCCCCCCCACCCTGCACACGACCCATGACCACGGTTCACCCCTTGTGCAGTTGTCTTTTTTTCAAACACCATTTGTTCTCATCTCTTACCCTGCTCCGACGCGGGTCTCTGTCTCCCGTTCGCCGCCGCCATACGCGCATCACTGTTGCACCCATTCCTTCTCTCCTAAACCTCTTTTCTCGTGCCCGCTTCAAGGAGGAGCTGAGCCGTGCCTCGTGGCAGCAAGAGAGAAGAGGAGGTTTAGGGGAGGAGGAGCGGGTGCGAAGGCAATGCTCGTACGACATCAACAAACGAGAGGCGGAGATCTACGTCATGAGTAAAGAGAGATGCGAAGAGATGGTTTTCGAAAAAAAAGACAACTGCACGAGTACCAAACCGTGGTCGCGGGTTTCGTGATTGGAGGTTGGGAGGGAGGGGGTGAGAGGGGGGGAGCTAGAGGCAGAGGGAGGGTGTGCGGGAGGAAGATCCATTAAACGACGACACTTAGATATGGTTGAGTAAATAAAGATTCTGCGCACATTTCTAGAATGTATTTATTGGTGCATAAGTTTGGGTGGAGTTTTTTTAAGGTAAGTTTGGGTGGAGTTGTGAAGGTTATCTCTAGAAGCAAGTAATTTAGGACGGGGTTAAAAAATTTTTAACTGGTGATTTAGGGGTAGAGATCTGTCAACCATGGACTGGAGCACAGATAGCAAGGCCGGAGTGCCGGACCCTGATGCATACGCATGAGGATTGCACGTGACATGGCCTCTCACTGTCAGCCATTTGAGGAGAAAAAAAATATCAAGCAAACTAATGATGGCCTGTCACCTGCAATATTTGGGAGCCGCCGATTATTAACACATCCAGAAAAACAGTCCACCTCGCCGCCGCCGGAGAAGATGGGTGAGCGGCGGTACACCGAGCAGGAGGAGGCCCTCGAGATCAAGTCCCTCCGCCGCATCATCGCCGCCTACGCCAAGTACGCGCACCCATCCCGCCTACTCTTCTACCCTGGCGAATTAGCCCCCATTCATTCCTACGGCGTCACCGCCGCGGCAGTTGATTGGAAGTGCATAAACGGCGGAACTCGGTGCTAGAAGCGGTTCCGCGTGCTGGTACAAACCCTGGGACGATGGCTTGTTGGGCTGGCCTGGAGTTTGGAGGGGCGGATAGTGTGCTCTGATGCTTAAGAGTGAGTCGTAGGGTTCGTGGGCGCTCTCTGGTTCGAGAGAGTGAGATGCTACCAGGAGTCGATTGGGCGGTGGCAGGGATTCCGCTGCGCTGATTGCTTTCTGGTTTTCTCGAGAGAGTAAGGCACTTATGCTGTGCCCGAACAGCACGGCACCATGCGAACCCCCACTCATAGATAGAGAGATTATTGGTAGTTTGAGGAGACAGTTATTAGTGAATCAGGGTTACTGGTAGTGGTGCTAGACCCGGTGAAATTCCTGTTGCTTTTCCTTAGCTTGTTACATTCATCTTACAAGGGACAGGGAGAGATACATGCTGAGTAACATGGGGTTTTCTAGCACTGTGCTGTCTTTTGGTGGTGGTGGTGGATTAGGAATTCAAGTGGGTAAGTGGGTTCGAGCATCCCTACATGTTGATTGATGCCATCAGGGGGTGCATTTGATGGCAGCATGGTAAATTGCCTACATTAAGCATTTTGGACATAGTTGAGTAGTTGACCAATCTAGCATCCTTAAAATGTTCAATGGAGGTCATCTGTAGTTTCTTGTCAACTGTTGGCTCATTTAGAAATTTTGTCTGTATATGCAACATAAGATAGCTAATCAACTGTTGAGTTTTATTCCGAGCATGAAGTGATATTGAACAATATACCTGAGAAAATTCTAGCTCCACCCTTTTACACTGATTGAAAACATTTGTTATGGTGGTTGTCATAGCTATCAAGATGCTGCAGAAAGGGATGTCAAGAGATATGAGCGGTCATTCAAAATGCTTCCTCCCGCGCACAAGGTTTATATAATTATATATTCATAGTCATAGTCATCACATGTTTTCTTTTTTTTTATCCCAGTTGTTCCTCTTTCTCATCTAGAGTTCATTTGGTTTATATAGATCACCTAATGCAATATGCGCTCGCACATTTATTCGTTTTCTGTGTAGGAACTTCTTTTCCACCTTGGTCTGAAGTACCAAAGACTGAGATGGTAAGTAACATTCTGTGCTTCATGCTTGTAATCATCTACTCTGTTTCAAATTGTAAGTCGTTTTAGTTTTGTCCTAAGCTAAACTTTTTTAACTTTGATGAAGTTTATAGAAAAATATAGTAACAACTACGATATCAAATATAAAATATATTTCATGGTGTATCTAATGAATCTTGTTTGATGTGGTAGATGTTTGTTCATTGTTTCTATAAACTTGGTCAAAACTAAAACGACTTACAATTTGGAACGTAGGGAGTAGTGCTGATAAATAGTTCTCTTGCTTTGTAGTATTTGAGATTTTCTGACGCGCTCTAACTTCACGAACCATGACTCTTTATTTAAACATTCTAAAAAAAAGAGCCAATGCTTTTTTATGATTAATTCTCTACATGTTCCTTGATTAACTTGTCTTTGGTTTGATGCTGCTGTACATCTTAGATGTGCTTAAGCTCTGTGCTTTAGATGGTGTTAATTCATGTAGTCATTATAAAAAAAAAAGCCTTCATGCTTACTGCTGATAGGTTTATTTGACACATTATTACTTGACAGGTGTATATCCATGAATGCATCTTTTATCATGAACATGCTTGAGGTATGATCTTTTGAGACTCTTTATTTGGCGATAGCTGCAATGCATATCTTGTGTCAAAAACTGCAATGCACATGATTGTATTATTTAAAATGAAAATTGCAGGCATTTGAACCTCCTTTTGACATGAGTCAGTATGTAGATGCTGATCCATCGAACTTGCATGACCATAGTCATATGGGTTGCACTCATTCCAGCGAGAGGGGTGATTGCTCTATAATTTCTATCTCCAGAAGCAATTTGTCATTGGATGAGCAGCATGATAGTCCCAAAGAAGATACCAAGACACATGAATCTTCAAGAGAAACTGATAATAAGAAGGTATGACCTGTATGAATCCTTCTTTTACGTATATATGGGTTCCTGGGAAGTTTGGAAGCACCGGAATTCTTGTGTATTCGAAGGAACTTTGCCTAGTATCCATGCACTCCTTCAGAGACGAGTGCAGTTTATAGTGCATGGCTGGAGCATCAAAGCTCAGTGAATTACTCTTGCTGGGTTTCTTTCTAAATCCAGCATGTCTTGTATTTCTCTATCTTAACTAAACGACACTCAGATCTCCTGCGTAGTTCGAGAAAAAAAAATATATTGGTGCTTTCATCCAGAAACATCTTGTAAATCATTTCACTGGTCATATGCTGTTGAAGATTTCATCATGTTGCATGTAGAGTTTGATTGATTAAATATAAACATCAAACAGGGTGGGGAAGATCTCATGGCAGGCTGCTCCCAGCCTGTTGGCAACATGGGGATGTCTCAAGGTGCAGGCATTGCATGTAATGGTGATAAAGATATGAGTGGAGCAGCTTATTGCCTGGATAAAGATGTCTCTGCATCTTCTGCTATTCAAAAAGCAAGTTATTGCAATAATTCACAATCGCATACTCCCTCTGTCCCAACAAAAAATGCAATTGAGACATTCAAAAAATTCCCAAAAAAACGCTGAAGTAGCCTACCAGCCTACTACATCAGGCCTAGGATGAGGGATGCTGCCAGTTCACGCACGAGACTTCTCATCATTAAATTAAAAAAAAAATCATCCCAAAACACTTTCAAACTGTGAGTGAGGTTTCTGTAACGACACGTGTAATGGCTGTGTCTCTAGATTGTTCTCCAAAACTTTTGCTAATGTTACACGTGTAATACCTCCTATTGTATTGCTACTGCTAAACTGTTGTTGTTTGCAATGATTACAAAGATGTCAAATCAGTTCATAGGGGTATTCTGGTAGTTTTTCATGTTGTATTGGTATCTGTGTCTGGTCCTCCGATTGCATTTTTTGGTGGGACGGAGGGAGTAATGCAGAATATTACTTTGGAATCATACTTGAATTTTGTTATCATGAATCTCGAGGAGTAAGGCATGGATATGTCATACTTTTTAAATGGGAAATACTACTCCACGGAGAATTAAAATTGCATATTCCCATTTCTAGATTTGAAATTGCACTAAATAATCAATTGTGCTAAGATATCTGCACAGAACTAAATGCTCATCCTGATATATTCTGGGACGGCATATAGAGAAACCTTTTGACTAGAACCACAAGGTTGGAGGGGCTGCAGCAGTCCAATATCACTTGCGTTATTTATCAAGGCATTTAGAATAGCCATGACAATAATACAGAGCATTTGGGACAAAGGATCCCCTTGTCGCACCCCTTGTCACAGCTCTGTTTGATGCTGAATAAACTTGCCTGGTACACCATTCATCAAAGCTTGTTGTGGAGGAACTCAGAAGATTGAACACCATGCAAATTTGAAACCCTATTCCAATTGGTCCAATCTACCCATTAATAAGATCTTTCTTTTTTTGCTCTCTTTCTCTCTCTGTATACAAGTTGAGTTTGAAGTTAAATTTGGTGATGTGATAGTGGACATCATAATAAAAACACATTGTGATTTTTTAATCATTTTTTATAGGTCAGGGCATCATGTTAGCAAATAATGCAAATAAAGATTGAAGACGAGACACAGATTTTTACATGGAAAACCCTTGCGGGAAAAACCACGGGTGCCAACCGGCGATCTTCACTATGATAAGAGTTCACAAAACGCAGGGAATACAATGAGTCGTCAGCTCTTCCCGTGCGGCTTACATGATGTATTTATAGGATGGACTGATGCAGTCAAATATGGAAGCGAATCCACTAAATATATAACCTGAACCGTGGGCCCTCCAGGCGTCCCTGCAAGACTCACATTAGAATTCGGATCATATTCCATCACATCTAATACGAAGTCTTAAACTGAACTTGTACATGGAGAAACAAAATATTATTAAGGGGTCGATTAGGTCTTGAAATAGTTGGGAGAGCAAGTCGTACCAAAGGTTAGTTTAAGGGGTTATTGTCTGGAGACAGGCCAAACTTGGGGGAGGGTAATTTTGACTTTTTCCTTCCAAAAAAGCCTAAAAGTTTCAGGTAGTAGCAAACTAATCCAAAGTTTGGTACAGGATATCACACATCATTTTGCAAACTATTTTTGGCGTATTGAGCACTGACATTTTTCTGTGCATTGTGTATTGTGCACTGATTCAGTGATTCCTTTTTTTTTTGTATATCCTTCTGGTACCTTTTGGCTTCTGCTTGCATAAAATTATGTTCAAATATCTGTGGAATATTGATCCCTGTTTAATTGTTTTAGGTAACACCGCGGCACTGCACAGCTTCATTGTTCAAGTTGAATGTTCCTCCAATTGATGTTGACAAGGTAAGGACTATTCTGATTCAACTGATTTGCAGATGGAGGGATAATATAATGCTATAAGTGGAAGTTAGCGAATGGTATATTGGTTGACCATCAAAGAAGCATGTGATGTTGCTGCGTTTCGTTTGTGTTGATTTCTATCTTTATGCCCATGAGAATTTAATTGCTGAAAACTTGCTATTTGATTTCTGTGTGAACTTGATGGTTTGCCTGCAAATGCAATTACTCAGCAGTTTGCATTATTTTTTGGCATTTTCCATCCTTTGCTGCTTCTATCAGTCATCTTGTTATGATTTATGCAGGTAAGATGCATAGTAAGAAATATCGTGAGAGATTGGGGCGAGGAGGTAATTTTCTGTTATCTACTGTGAACGGGCTTGAATCAGAGTTCCTTTTAGTGTATATGTTTGAATACAGTGTTGAAACATACTGCTGTTTTTGTTACTTGTACTGTTCCAGGGTCAAAAGGAACGTGATGAGTGCTATAAGCCCATTCTCGAGGAGCTTAATCGTCTTTTTCCTAACCGGAGTGATCAGAGGTAAACCTTGCCCATGTCTTGTCAAATCAATAATGACTTAATGGGACTGATCTTTCAACAGTGAATACTGACAGTAGCGTATCTTTTGGCATTTTTTTGTGTGTTTGTGTTCACTAGTGTGCTTGCATGGATCTTGCATCCATATATGTATGCATTGCTGTTACCTTTTTACCTGTGGGTGTGCTTGTGTGTGTATGTGGGTGGGCAGGATGGGATGTTTGTTATCAACAATCGTAAAGAAGCTGTGTTTAACTCTAATCAGGGCCAAGAACTATGTGAGGTTGCAATTTTGTTCTTATCAGATTTGTTACTTAAATAAGCTCTAAGAATATTTTTTTGGAGGAAAACTCTTCTCGCAGATTTTTATTGTCTTCATAGGCATGTTATTATGTAGCATATCACTTATACCTGCTGCTAGCTGTCGATGATATTATTGCAAGCATCTCAACATAAAAAATAATATAGAAGATACTTTGGTATTCACTTTTGCTCTTGCATTATTGATTTGTTTCTCAAACTTCATAGGCCTCCTTCATGTCTTGTCCCTGGTGCTGGGCTTGGGAGATTGGCTCTTGAGATATCTTCTCTGGGTACTGTAATAAAATTCTTGATCTAAATCTAGCTAAATCATTTATTTCTTGATGCTATATTTTTATTATTTTTTTTAACCCTGGGCAGGTTTTGTAAGCCAAGGGAATGAATTCTCATACTACATGCTGATCTGTTCAAATTTCATCTTGAACCAGTATGTCAATCTATCAAATATAAGCTACGAACCAACCTATTTATTCTTCGTAGTGCTAATGATATCACTATTTTTTGTCAGCACTCAAGAGGCTAATGAATGGACCATATATCCTTGGATACACAGCAACTGCAATTCTCTTTCAGACAACGATCAACTTCGTCCTGTTTCATTTCCTGATATTCATCCCTCAAGGTGCCTATTATAGTATTATCCCATGTTTTGTTATCAGTGTCAGTACCCCTTCACTATGATGTGTCCTACTTTTCCTACAAAAATGTGACCTTTGGGTTGAAATACTTAAATTTAGTAGTCAAATGTCCTTTTGCATTTAGAATGTATAATCTAACATTCATTTTTATTCTGTAGTTTGGGTCTAAAGCTTGGGTTTGTTAAGTCATTTAGCATTATATGTAGGTATAAAAACTGAATATTTGCTTGCACTGGATGTTTAGTCACACTTCTTTCAAAAAAGAGATACATTCAGTTTTTATCTTTTCTTTGGTTTGGCTGTGCCACACTCAGCTGTATGCTCACTTATTTCTGAATCTTTTTTTCCCCTATCAACAGTGCAGGTATCACAGAGGGATTTTCAATGTGTGCTGGGGACTTTGTAGAGGTCTACAGTGAGGAAAGCCAAGAATGTAAGATGACTCACTGGACCAATTCTCTATAAGAATATAGATAGTTCACAGGGCAGCAATCTAACTTTAAATAAATAAATAAAATAAAATAAAAATTCACTGTTCTAGGGCAAGCTGACCTTTTCTGGATGTATCTGTTATGTCCACTGTTTGTCTTATCTTCTTCAAGTACTCAATTTCTTTGCACAAATCGTGAGAGCATGATACAATCATCTGAAAAGAAATAATCTAACATTCTTCTAAATGGAGTATGTCTCAGAAGTCAGAATCAGTAACACTACTGCCTGCTTTGATCCTTTGCTACAGTTTTACACCCTAATTCCAGGCTGAAGTTTGATGTTTGCACCTTTTATTTCTCACTCCTGTGTTGTCACATTTAGGCTTCAGACATGTATGATGGAGCAATGCAATTTTAACATTCTTTGCAATACTATCTGTTGTTCCAGCTGCATGGGATGCTGTTGTAACTTGCTTCTTCCTTGACACGGCACACAATATTGTTGAATATATCGAGATCATATCAAAAGTTCTGAAGGATGGTGGGGTGAGTTCTCATGCTATGAACTGATTCTTCCAATTTATAGGGAAGTTCATAATTACATACATGCTGTTTCTTTACCAGTATTAATTCTTTACCAGTATTAAAACTGTTCCTCCTCTTAACTGTGTTAATTTCAATGAACAGGTCTGGATTAACTTGGGTCCCCTTCTATATCACTTTGCTGATTCATATGGGCCAGATGATGTAATGATCTGACTCCCATTATTTACATTGAAGTGTTGTATCTTTACTTCGAAGTTACAAATTTATCTCCTTGGACTCAGGATATGTCTATCGAATTAAGTTTGGAAGATGTGAAAAAAGTTGCTTACCATTATGGATTTACAATGGAGGTGAGGGTTTCTGCACTAAATCTATTTTGGGTTTTTGGGTGAAAGGGTGTTGTTGACATGGTGTACTTTGATATGTGATTTGCAGGTGGAGAAAATGATAGAAACTACTTACACTTCAAACATGAAAGCAATGATGCAGGTAACCTTCTAATCTTTGAGGTGACGATTCTTCTAATTAAAGGCTTGTTTGGCTGCACACCAATCCACCTCAATCCACATGGTTTGGAGGCATTGGGGTGTAAAATTAACTAATTATCCACCCCAATACCTCTCAACCCATATGCAGCCAAACAAACCTTAAGTGTCGCCAAAAAGCTAGGTGGTGGTTTAATTTGTGAGGTCCATTCTATGATTGCTTACATTGACTTTAACTTCCATTTCATACAATCAATGGCTGGGCTGGTACCTTGTAGTTACTGGATATTCGGCTCGACTGTGGTTGTATATGGGTTGGGTTAGTGCAACTTTTGAAAGTTCAGTTCAGAAAAGCTACGTTTAGAGCTGGGCTGAGTTCTGTTAATTGACTTCTGACACTCTAGTCCCTGCTTGTGTTTAGTATGAGCGCCTGTCTTATTTGTACCTCTATCGAGTTGCAGAATCGGTACCATGCAGCATTCTGGACAATGAGGAAGGATGCATCTCGGTCAAAAGCTTGTAAGCCCCGTTGAAGTGAAGATCATCCATGGTTGACGATCAATTAGATTTAGTGCCATCGTCATTAACCACTGTATTCGAACTCCACATTCCGTGCCAGACTGGGTTACATAGTAACATATACATAAATCAGATGAGCTGCCTGATTCACAGAATATAATTGGCATCACATAGGAAATGGGCGATGTCTAGGATAAAAGGATGAGCTAGCTAGGGTATAAAGGCGTGTATGGGTCTGGTGAGCAAAAATGAGATGCATTGCTGGTAGAACTGTAACGCTTGATCTTCTAAGGAAAATAGGAAAGGATTACAATTTGTGAATTAAACTGTTCCATACTTCTTGAACTCTGACAGATATTCAAATTGTATTATGAACTGTAAGGATGAGCAATATAAAGGCGTGTATGGGTCTGGTGATCATATATGAGATGCATTGTTGGTAGAACTGTAACGCTTGATCTTCCAATCCAAGGAAAATACGAAAGGATTGCAATGTGTGAACCCAACTGTTCCATACTTCTTGAACAGAAAATATGAAAGGATTACAATTTTGTGAACCAAACTGTTCCATACTTCTTGAACTCCGACAGATATTCAAATTGTGTGTTATGAACTGTAAGGATGAGCAATGAATTAAACAGCAGTTAAAAGCGATGTAGCAAAAATTTTAAAAAAGAAGCGCCGTTGCCGGGGATCGAACCCGGGTCACCCGCGTGACAGGCGGGAATACTCACCACTATACTACAACGACTTTGTTGTTAAGGTCGCCTATATCCCCATATTCACTGTATTGTCTACCACGCCTACGAGGCTACGACTGTCGCCTACTCCGCGCGGATGTATGCGTCCGCCCGCTCCACGAGACCACGAGTCGATTCCGTGCTCAATGCACTTCTAGCAGAAAACACTCGGAGCAGGCCCAACGCTGGGTGTTAGCTTGAAGTCTTGAGCCCACACTTTTGTACATATAAAACTTGACAAAGGTCTTTCCTTTGTTTCAAAAAAAAAAAACAGTACACAAAGGCATGAAAGGGCCTGTGCTTAAACTCCCAACACAAACTTTCAAAAATAAGTTGTGTTTATTGGAACAAAGAAAGTGCTGATTCCTTTTCTCTAGAACCATAGAGCTAGATGCTCGATCCAAAGCGGTACAAGAATTGTTTTTTTTGGTTTCTTGTCTTGACGTGGATGATCATGACCCTACTCGCCGCCTCAGCTAGTGGTCGTGCGATCGCTCAAACGGCACGGGTATGTTTGTGTGTTCACTTTTTTTTCAATATAAGAAAAGGTGTACCATCTTGGCGATTACTTCTAAATAACTTCAGAAATCATATATGAAAAAACCATAGCATTTTGTGACTCATTGCTAAATTTTACTTTGATTCTCCGTAGACCAATAATATGAGACCATGTAAGTTAACGCTAAACTATTTGAAGTTCGGGCAAAATAATGTACTCTTTATACAACTATATTAATATTAGTCTCGAAATGTTTTAAATGGAAAATAATTAGTGCAGAATTTGTCTAATATAGAATACTCTTATGAATAAAAATAATCTGAACTATGTACGACTTACGAGAAGGGTACGCCGGTTTCTTTCCAATGTCCCATCGACAATCTATGTCTTAAAAAAAGACAAATTTGGATTTTGAAGTAAAGAGAAAAAAGGAGCTCTATGGCGCATTTGTGTGCTCAAGTTCGCTCGCCGTGATCGGCTGGGAGTGTTTGCATGTATTGCCGCAGCCCGCGGTCTCTTACGCCGAAAGATTCCATTTCCATTGTTCGGCCCGAGCCCACGTTCTGAAACCGCGATGAGCGACGAAAAGAAAGGGAAAAAAAAAAGAGTATCGCCGTTGCCGGGGATCGAACCCGGGTCGTCCGCGTGACAGGCGGAAATACTCACCACTATACTACAACGACTTACGTGTTGTACGGTGCATAATTTCTATATTTATCTAATATATTCGGTATAAAAAGAGCCGAATAGTGACCTGAATCCCGGTCGCCATCACATTTTCATAAAAAGCAAAGGACAACATGCATTACGATTCAGACGCGCAAATAAAAGGCACTTCGATCAAGCCGGGGAAACCGTGCGCAAGCTTTACCACAAACTCCGTTCAATAAAGACATAACTAAAGTGCCTTTTATTTGCGTCTCAATAAAAAAGGTAGTACTACTCGTAACGACTCCCCATTGCACGCCACCTGCTCTCGCGGCATGAAACTTCCCCTTTTTCTTAGTGCCTTGGTATTTGGTACGTACGGTACGGCCGCTTGAATCCCGCACGCACATCGTACGGATCACCTCATCAGATTAATTAACCGAACATCCAAACAGCGCCTGCGGCATGCACGCGCGCACCGTTCGATCGTGCACTGACAAGATGTCATGCTTGTCGTTGCATGTACCGCGTGCACCATCGATCCATGCATGCCAGTGCACGTACGTACACACGTAGTACGTGCGATGCACCGCTATCACTAGGCGTGAAGCGCGCAGTCCCTCGGACGGAACCCGACACGCCCCGCCGCGAGATCGTACACGACCTCCACGTTCTGCATCTGGAAGCTGCCCAGCACCGCCGCCGGCCCGCCGCCGCTCGTGCCATCGCCGTCGTCTTCCATTTCCATCCTCTGGAACAGCAGGCACTTGACGACCACGGAGTCCCTGATGGCGGTCACGGGGTAGTAGCTGCTCAGCTTGGGCAGCGCCAGCCTGGCGCCGCCGGCGAGGTGGAGGGTGATCGGCGGCAGCTCGTCGTCCGCGCACGGGGCGCGCGCGCAGGGGACCTTGAAGCAGAGGTCGAACCCCGTCCTCGCCTCCAGGTCGCGGGACCTCTCGTACGGCGGCGCGGCGGAGATGAGCGACGCCAGCACCGACGCGTAGAACGGGTCCGGCAGCTGCGTGTACGTCGTCCCGGTGTCCACCAGCACCCCGCCGTTGCCCTGCGCGTCGATGCCGCTCAGGCTGGGAGGTGCGGCCATGGCGGAGCCGCCGTCGTCGTCTCCGAGGACGACACCCTCCAGGCCGACGTAGTAGAAGTTCGGGTACGTGGCGCTCGTCAGCATCGGGGTGAAGACGAAGCCGCCGTCCGTCGACGCCGACGACAGCGCGAGGTCGCCCATCACCAGCGGGCTGGTGAAGTTGGGGTTCCTCGCGAACCGGAAGCCGAGGAAGCAGTGGGAGAAGCCCTTGCCGAGGAACCCGAGCTGGGACGGCAGGGACAGGGCGCCCCTGCCGAACCCGGCGATGCCGAGCGGCTCCCTGATGGAGCTGCCCACGCAGCCGAAGCCGAAGCCAGGGAAGGCCACGGGGAGAGGGCCGGCGCCGGCGCCGCTGCCGTGTGTGCTTCCATGGAGCGTCACGGAGTCCCTGGAGAGGGAGCCGAGGACCAGTGCTCCGCCGCCGTAGGTGTAGGAGAACGGAGGGCAAGGTCTGGGGCACTGGCCGCCCGTGAAGGCCGGGATGGCGCACCCCGCCGCCGCGCACGGGTCGAACCTGTTGTCGGAGCTGTGGACGTCGACGCAGAAGCGGCTCCCGCAGAGGTCCCTCGTGTTCGACGTGGATTCTGACGGCAGGAACGTCGGAGTCGGCTTCACGGAGGACCCACAATCCAGGCACTGGTAGCTGCTGCTGCTGCCACAGGGGACCCAGGTGAGGTCACTCCCTGTGTCCAAGTACACTTGGAACACCTGTGGGGGAGTGCCAAGGTTCAGGGACAGCAGGTAGCCGTCTGTGTATGCTGTCACTGGCTCTATGATGTCCAAGAAGTCATAGCTTGTGGAGTTCACAAGTGCCATGGATGGGGTATACAGAGATCTGATATGGCTAAGGCCAAGAACCAGGCTGCTCTGGGTCTGGGGTGGTCTGGTATCTTCTGCATTGCAGCTGATGAAGAAGCTGGATATGATGATGCAGAGAACAATGGTGTGTATCTGAATGTAAGGATGCATATTGTGTGAGTCTGAGTGTCTGATACAGCATAAGAGGAGAATTTGGGCTATTTATAAGCCTTAGAAAGTTGTGTTCATCACAATCAAGATATTGAATTCGCAAGTATAATATTCGATGGCATTCTTGGCTGGAAATTAATTTCAGCTATATATATGCATGCTATCTGATCATCAAAGGCTCTCAATGATGCCTGCCATGCTGATATTTTTATGTTTACGGTGCCAAATAAGATGATCAGGTAGTGGGCAGTACCCAAATGTATCCATGTTATTATGCAATTAAAAGATGAGCTGGAATAACTATTTCAGTGTTTGTGTAGTAGGTTTTTGCCATGCATGGCCAACATAGCAAACATAAAGGGACTACTTTTGATGTCGAGAGGGTCACTTTCCAAGCATTTCATTAGCTGGTATCTAGGAGGGTTCTTAGTATTTTGGAACACTTCTGACACCTCCAACCTTTAGTGTCGTCCATTTGTCTTTTGTTAATAGAGAGCAATGCTAATCCAACAGACACTTGCATTTAGTTGATTGTACTAGAAATGTAGTTCTATTCTGTGGGATCCAGGAATTATTTCTCCGTATTTCCTTTCCATGTTGGAACCCACAGATGGTCTCTATAATTTCAAGAGTAATATATGAAAAATATGCACACTAGAAACTTCCGCAAAAGCTTTCCTGGTTTCAGGTCTTGATGTCCAGTTTACACATTGTTTACAAACTTAAGCTTTAATGGTGTCGAACCTTATATCAGTTTGCAATATATCCTTATAAGCTCCTAACCAATTCTGAATAACAAATAGGCTCAATCTCAAGAACAAAGATGAAAAATTAAATGAGGAAAAGGGAACCCTTGCTATTGACTTTATTGCCTATGCCTATCCCAATTTGCTTGGAACTAAATGGCTTTGTTATTATTATTGTTAAAACTTCATTGCTTTCTTAGCTTCTTTCTCCATCATGGTCAAAATTAATGGCAAAGGGAAAAACCGGGACTGAATCCGGGGCAAAACCATGCTCTCAGAAATCTGAATGTGAAAATTTTGAAGCTACCGCATAAACCTAAATTTTCCAATATAAAAGCACTAACTTGACAGATTGATGAACCATTAAAATTAAACTAAGCAGCACAGTTAGGCCTAAACATATACACAAAACCATAGGACATCCAGAAAACAAGATGAGCAGTCACGACGAAAAAGCTGAATTACCAGCATATCTGCATTTGTGACTAAATTTGTACATAGCTGTAAGTGAATGTACAGATGGAATAGATGGTCGTGGATGTACATGTATGCACATTCCCCTATTCAGCATGCCTTTTGGCAAGTGTCTTCTTGAGACCTTTTACGATCTTGGAAAACCATATTACATTCATAGTGAATAGTATGGTGGGGGCAACAGATATCAAAACACAAGCAAAAGTGTCCATCTGCTTAACCTGTCAACAAAAGGTATCACCTGATAAATATATGAGTGGTCTAATTCGTATACTGAATTCATTAGAACCACCAAATACCTGATCATAATTTGTAAGGATGTGATAAAACAAGTAGATGAACAGAACTATCCTGACCATCTGCATTAAGAAATTTCTTTCAACATTAGCCCACTGCAAACCACTATACAATGAGTTTTGAGATCCAATGTGTAGCCATAACAAAAAAGGCACCATACTGATTAGGCCAACAAAATTTGCATCCAGTTAAAGCTGTTCCCCTTAATTGCTAGGGATGAAATCTACTGTCATTGTAATAAAAATGACAAGTGAAGTGTTTTGGCACTTACCAGCCAAGTAATGAACATTGCAACTCCGTTGACAATGTAAGCTTTGGAATTTTTCTTTCCAGCAACATCAAGGAACCTTGATGACACAGAGGTAGACAGAGGTAGAACAACAGCTTAGATGGATGCAAAGATAACATCCAACCAACATTTTGTGTGACCTGCTAGTTTATTCACTTACCATCGTAGGTTGATTCCTGGGGTGGTAGTCTCAGAGATGAGAAACATGTATGCGTATAACTGTCCTTCCCCAGAAAGCATAGCATACACAGCACAAACAAGGCAAAGAATGTGGTGGAAAACCTGACAAAGGACACCAGGAGCAAATTTTACAAGCAGATAATGAAGTCTACAGAGGGCAAATGAGAACAATATGTATATGTTAAAACGAGAGACAAGAGGGGGCGGATAGCCAGGTAACAAACATTGCAACATCATGATGTAGCATGTTTACTTACATACTCCATACCACCAAGAGAAGGGTAGAACCAAAATATCATCGCAAGGTCTGCAATGAAGTACCCAACAGAGACCTGGTAAAAAGGAGAACTTAGTCATATGAGACCAGGGAACATAAAATACTCCCTCTGGTCACAAATACTTGACACATTTGACTTTGCATGGTCTTCAATGCACATCTTTGAACAGTAATTTCTTCTAGATTATATATTCTTAAAATATTTCAATCATAAGAGATTTTGCAAATATTTTGAAAACAAATCGACACATATAACTTGCATGTTTACAAACTAATTAATATAATAGTTATTAATGTTTGTAGTTTTTAAGGTTGGACCAAGTCTTGTCCTATACGGTAAGTCTTGGTGACCAGATGGAGTATATGTCAACAAAGAAACCTGCCTGCTAGAACAGTGACAACAAAGTAATACCATACCCCCAATGTAAAATTGGAGAGGTGTGAAGTCCGAAACGTTACTGGACCATCCAGCTGATCAGAGAACAAATCTGATAAGAAGACTAGGTATACTGACATCATTGTAATGAATATTGCATGGACAGTGGACATTCCTCTGGAACAGAGAAGGATTAGATCAAGTATCATCAGAAACTTATAGATAACCTGCTGGATAAATTGCAATGCTAATCTCACCTGTTGTTCCATTCAATCTTTTTCATCTTTGTAAGAGAGGCATAACCTTTGAAGTAGACAGAACTGATTGTGTGTGTGAAGTCATAGGACTGAAGTAGTAAGAACAAACAATAATCAAGATATTAGATGGAGCTTTAGTATGTTATACGAGGTTACAGATCATCTGAAAATTATCTTGAAATCATCAGCATATTCAATTTCTGAAACTATGCCTGGTATTAACATCATACTGTTGATGCACGTGAGTTATTTCAACTCTTAGCTTAGCTATGCCACTTGGTTGAGCCTTAGAAAAGATCTTATAGTTCAAATTCCTTTTGTTTTTGAACTGCTGTCCACATTTGCCTTAAGTTGCATCCACTTTCCATGTGCTTTGTTTTCTCTTACAATGCAAAATATGCAGTTACTGTACGCTTTTTTCAAAGAATTATTTTACATTAGGTGTTAGCTCAAAAATGTCATTCTTCTTTTCAAAATGTTTCCCATTTATGCACATCTTAGAACACATTAAGTTAAATTCAAGAAAAATAGCTAAACTCCGAGTCTTAATACTGTGAAGGCACCTTTCACACTGGAAAAAGAAAGTAACTATAGGCCTTACCTAATTCTCTTTCCAACTATAAATAAGGATTAAGCAGAAAAAATAAGATTTGCACAGGTTGCCACAAAAAAGGCTTGAGCAATCTTTGAAAGCGTTTTTATGATTCATGTATTGAATTAGTGAATACTAAGGTTCAAAATGAAACTCAAACAAACCACTGAGCTGATCTATCAAGTTATGAATACTAAGGTTCAAAATGAAACTCAAACAAACTACTGAGCTGATATATCAAGTTATGAATACTAAGGATCGAAATAAAACTCAACAAACTGAGCTGATCTATCAATTTACGCATATATTTTTGTTTCCGTCTATATATGGTCCCATGTAAATGCACTGCAAGATTAAGCATCAAACTTAACAGATGAAGTCGGAGTGAGTAAATAACAGTACCAACTTGCACATCAGGAGCCCCACGAACACAGAAGTGTATAGAACATATGAATCTGCTAGCAAGTATTCCTTAAGAAGTAGTTCTGCTTTATACTTATAAGCCTTAGCTGCCATGATTGGGTCAACAGGAAAATCCATGATCTGATCTATCAAGTCAACACCTGTTAATAAGTCAAGGAGACGCATGATAATTAAGAATAGAAAGGAAAACAAACAAACAAATTGAATAATAGAATGAATAATAAGTGTCTCATGGTATCTAGGGTAGTAGGGCCCCAGTATGAATATTGGGTGTGTAACAGCAAGTGGAATGGGGTGTTGCCAGAGCCAGAAGTATTAATACAAGATCAAGTTGTTTGGATGTTTTTCGAATTTGTAGAATTTATAGAGGATTTGCATTGCCTTTTGGCTTGGAGCCAGTGCTGCAGCTAGGGCAGCCCGGGCCCTAGCTCCACCACTTGGAATTGCACAAAAAGAAGAAACATTTCGGGCAAATTGGGATTTTTACCATGGGTGACTAGTGCTTTGGTGAAAATATCATATATCCAACCCTTCACCCATTTTCACTCATTTGGAATGGCTAGTGCATTTCCACCTGTTATGCATCCTTTACGTTAAAAAGGAAACTTGATCCCTAGGGGAAAGACCTCCCCTGAGACATTGCATCAAGAAGAGGATCACAAAACAGGGCCGACAAAAGAGACCAAAGGCCGGAGGCCCCAGGAACACACTCAGCAAGACCCCTTTTGTGCAGACCCAGGGTTCGGTTGGTTGTGTAACAGTTGGACACCCTACCAACAGAAAATTTCACCATTCACCGATATCATTTACAGATATTCCCTCAGTTCAGATCCAAATAAAAATGCACAATTATCAGAGCCGCAGGTCTCGACGAGTTCAAATCTTAACAGGCATAATAATTAAATAAATTAACTACAAACGACTCATATTTCCAGATTTGAGGTGTGAGGGGGAATGTTGAAGTATATAAGTAAATTGTTCACCTTTAATTAACAACTTAAGCTTTTGAGTTGAACTGGTCGGTGCATGCAAGATGCAACTCAACAATAAACTTAGCCAAAGTTAGAGAAATTTGACTTACGAAAAAGCTAAGCGAGCTACAATTTACAATGGAGCGAGTATATCCTTTTAATAGCATGTACCTTGAATTTTATGCAGGAACTGTGCAAATAACCCAAAACAACAGCAGATGCTCCTGTTACACCCAACTACATAATATCAACCCTCCGTTGCTTTCCACACGGACTGGATGCGCCGGAAAACGAAGATCGAAGCGCAACGTGCAGATGATTGAAGCGCAACGTGCAGAGTACTAAACATCCCTATCAGTAGAATCCATTGTACTCGGCTACTGCAGATGATTGACAAAACTACCAATCGATAGTCAGAAACCCACAACGGAATACACCCGCGGGGATCCTCTAACGCCGCCTGATCAGACGAAGCTGAAGCACCCAATCTACCAGCACCAGGCGAGAGCAGCCGAACAAGCGGAGAAGCCGGGAGGAAAGGTCGGGACTCGGGAAGGAAGGACGAGAATGGCACCGGTCGTTACCTGCGCGTGGCGGCGGTTGCGAAAGAGGGAGGTACTGCCTACTGGCGGTTGCCGCGGGCCTGGGGTTGCGTCGGAGAAGAAGCAACCGGATTGGATACTCGATTGGATTGGAAGCCTGGAGCCTGGAGCTGGAGGATGCTGATTTGTTGATGGTTGCTTCAGTGGCTTTTGTCCCTGTGCTTGTTTCTTGGACGGGTGGTAATCAGGCTTCAGGATGGGGACGTGCAGAGGAGGGAGATGGGAGAACGTGCTAGAAGACGCAAAGGGCAGGAAAAAGCCCAGGGCAAAGGAGATTATATATATTGGAGAAAAAAGAACACAAAGGCAAAAGCAAATGTGACAGTAAACATGCCCTACTTCTTCAATCATACACACATAATATAGATATATACTTCATTCTAAATTATAAAAATACTTTAGATTTTTTAATACATAGCTTTATTATAGACTTAAGGTCTTGTTTAGTTCCGATTTTTTTTAGATTTCAATACTGTAGCAGTTTCGTTTGTATTTGATAATTATTATCCAACTATAGACTAAGTAGACTCAAAAGATTCGTCTCGTAAATTACAGACAAACTGTGCAATTAGTTTTTGTTTTCTTATATATTTAGTGCTTCATACATGTGCCGCAAGATTTGATGTGATGGAAAATCTTGAAAAGTTTTTAAATTTTAGGGTGATCTAGGCCTAAATATCATTACTAGAACGGAGGAAGTACACCTGAATATATAGTAAATTTAATGTATCTAGACAAAACGTCTTATAATCTTAGAACAAAGAAAGTATGTATTATATAAAAACGTAAAAGCAATCACAATCAACCTTCCAAAATTTCACGGGTGGTTTTGAATAGAGGAGGTCCAAAAGATGGACTTCACTCCCTAGTTCTAAAAGGAATACTGAGTACACTTCTAGGTTTTGACTAAGTAAAAAAAAAAGTTTGATAAAAAATTATAAAAAGTAACAGCAACATTTATGTCTTTAAGTATATATAGCATTATCAATCTAATAATACTATTTGGTATTATAAATCTAAGTATTTTTAATAGATTTGATGAAAATTTCAATTATCTGTCTTCTTGCAATACAAATTATGAACTCTTTTGGAGAAGGGGGGGGGACTAGATTTTATGCAAATCTGTTCTCCAAATATAAATATTTGAATATATTTTATGCAGATCTAGTTAATCTTTTGTATCTCGTAGCATCACTTTTTTTGATGGAGCGAGTACACATAGAGCATGGTATGACTGTATGAGAAAAGGCAAATAGATGCATGCTAAAAATGGTCTTGCACATTTTGTGACAAGTAACGTGGTCTCAATAGTCGGCAACATTTAATGCAATGGCTTATGACACGAAACCCATCTATCAAGTACCACCTTCATCTCTAAAATAAATCAACTTTTAGGGTTGTTGTAAGTTACTTTATAAGTTTAATTAAGTTTATATTAAGTAAGAAAAACTTTATGACACAAAATTAGTATCATTAAACGATGAAATATATTTTCTTCACATTATATTTATTTATTGTTATAAATGATAATAGTTTTTTCTATAAAATTAGCTAAACTTAATTACAAAAGCTTGACTTAGGACAACTCTAAAAGTTGGTACGAGAGAGAGAGTATAAAGTAAGGGATGATTGTCGGTTGAAGAGGTGGGTTTCCTGTTGACATGTCTAGTAGGAAGTGCTTCTTATTGTCGTTAGGGCAGCTCCAGTGTATGGTTCGATTTATGTGCTGACATGGATTCTAACATTCGGATGGTACGTATGGTTCGAGTGCTGCAGTGTTGGTGGGGGGCCACAGCAGAATAGAAAAGAGTAA
>Ga0182004_10000757_pt1 | contig 21329 bp, 15 predicted proteins | sample Sormic07211540_1_FD_120479 | JGI IMG/M metagenome (GOLD analysis project Ga0182004, IMG submission 120479) | Endophyte microbial communities from Sorghum bicolor roots, Mead, Nebraska, USA - 072115-40_1 MetaG | ecosystem: Host-associated > Plants > Roots > Unclassified | place: USA: Nebraska...
CTCTCTCTCTCTCTCTCTCTCTCTCTCTCTCTCTCTCTCTCTCTCTCTCTCTCTCTCTCAGAGCCGCTGCGCCCTTCTCTCTCTCATGAAGTCGAGTGCGGAGCTCAACGCGCTCCCTCCCCTCTCCTCCTCGTGGCTCCCTCCGCTACCGGCGCCCCTCTCTCCCACCAACGTTCACTCCCCTCCCCTCCCCGCGCCTCTCGATCTCCCGCACGGCGCGGCACCACCAACAACGACATCGAGCGGCTCCTTCCAACGGCGCCCCTAACCTGGCGGAGGTGGGCCGACAAGCACGGGGTAGGTGGTGGCCGGCGTGCGCGGATTCTCCTCTGCAGCCTCTCCTCGCGGCGACTCCTTTCCCGACGGATCCGGCATGCAGCAACACACAGATTCGGCATGGCAGCACGCAGATCCGGTCATGGCGCAGCAGCTCCTCCTCCTTCTCGAGTCAAATCCGGTCCCAGCGGCTGTGGATCCGGCTAGCACAAGTCTCCGGCCATCACAGGTCCCCTCGGATGGTGGTGGACGTGTGGATCCCGCGAGTAGGGGTGTCAACAGCGAGGCCCATATCCAAGCCCAGTAGGGCTGCAAGCTTTTTTTGTTTTTTAATTCTATTTACCGAGGCGGGCTTCCAAACGCCTCGGAAAAGGTCGGATCTACAGTGACCTTTTATCCGAGGCGTTTTACAATGCCCGCCTTGAAAAATAAAAAATACCCACCTTTGTAAAGATTTATGGAGTAGTGTACTGTACTAAATGTTGAGTTTATGAGGTTCCTAAGTGTTTCTCTATGTGGTCTTTGCTTCTACTTGATCTTTGGGCTTTCCTACCATTATCTCTATAACCCTGTCATGGATATGGGGACTTGAGTTTTTTTTTAGAGGAGAGGAGATTTGATGAAGTATGGGATATAGACAAAATTCTTAAAACAAATTTTGGTTGGCTCTCATTCGCCTCTATGTGGTTGTCATTTCGGTCCTTGGCTCGATGAAATTCTGGACAAATTTCTAGAATGCACTATATCCAAAACAGGAGGGATGTGAGCTTTCTACTGTGCTTTATTGCAAAACAAACAAATACAAGAGTGTAGAAACCAAAATCACGAAACACAAAAAGGTTACGAAGAAGATAAGAGTCTAGAATATAATGCAGTATTGACCACACCCGGCAACAGGTGGAAGATAGCCAAAAAAAAGTAAAAGGGAAAAGTGTGTGAACCTTTCAGGACCAAACGAGCTTGCCCACTCAGGACTTGTTTAGATGTGAAATCTTTTTGATTTCACTATTGTACCATTTTCGTTTGTTTGTGGCAAATATTGTCTAATCATATACTAACTAAGGTCAAAAGATTCGTCTCATGATTTACAGGCAAACTGTGTAATTAGTTTTTGTTTTCGTCTATATTTAATGCTTTGTGTATGTGCCGTAAAATTCGATGTGACGAGAATCTTGAAAACTTTTTGGTTTTTGGGGTGAACTAAACAAGGCCTCACTACTCACGCCTTGTTTAGTTCGCCAAAAGTTTTGGTTTTAGTCAATGTAGCATTTTCGTTTGCATTTCATAAATATTATTCAATTATGTATTAACTATGTTCAAAAGATTTCGCTCGTAAATTATAGACAAATTTTATAATTTGTTTTTGTTTTATTTATATTTAATGCTCTATGTACGTATCCAAATATTCGATGTGACGAAGAATCTTGAATTTTTTTAAAAAACTAAACGATGTATATATCCAAAGATTCGATGCGATAGAGAATCTTGATTTTTTAAAAAAAAAAACTAAACAAGGCCTCATCGGTTGTAGTTGTAGTTGTAGTTGTAGCCCATGAGGTCGCCCCAGCTCGCAAAGTGGTCCGGAGCGTGTGGACCCGGCCGGCCGGGAGCATTGAACCTGGAACATTAGCTATACGATCTTTTTGCACGATGCATGAACAACAAACAACGCTAGCTAAAAAAAAAAGGTAGTTTCTTCTGCATCTTTTTGTGGAAAACCAGGATTCAGCAGCCTGGGTCAAATTCCGTCGTCTCCCGGATCGAGAGAAAGAGAGGAAAAGATGGAGCGACGACGACGTGAGCTGTCACCCCTGTATGATCGCGCTGCGCGCGCGATTGGTCATAGCACGCCTCTCTGCGTGCGCGTCTTGGATTGATCATCTAGGGCCTAGTTCACCCTAAAAAACTAAAAACTTTTTCAGGCTTTATTTGGATGTAGTCGGATTCACATCAATCCATATATATATATTAGAGTGGATTGGAGTGAAACTTAAACTAAATTCCACCTCAATTCACTTCAATACATGTGGATTGAGGTGAATCCGACAACATCTAAAAAATGCCTCAAGATTTTTTGTCACATCAAATTTTGCGACATATACATAGAGTATTAAATATAGATAAAAATAAAAACTAATTATATAGTTTGTCCATAATTAACGGAGCTTTTAAGTCTAGTTATTCTATAATTAGATATTTTTTATCAAATAAAAACGAAAATGATACCGCAGATCTAAACAAGGCCTCGGTACCTTTCTGAATTCTGACGAAGACTTCCGAGGCACCCAGAACGAAGAGGAGAAAGCAAGCGCGACGACGACGCGCATCTCGCGAAACTACCCCGGTCCCGGTGGAAACGAAAAGGCAGTAGTATCGGCGGACTTGTCCTTTACTTCTCTGCGTGTGCGTGCTCATAGTCATGGTCCGATCCCTTGCCCCGATACTCCATCAGGAGCAGTCCTCTCATTAGCTTGTCGGGGCTTCTCTTGTATTCTCGGATTGTCGCTGAAGCAAGGAAGGAGGGAAAGCTAGCGCCAAGTGACTGACCCACAGCCCACAGCACCCTGTTTCTGTTTGTTCTCTAGCTTCTCCTCGCCGCTTTGCTCTCATCTCAGCATCCATATGGGACCATGGATATTATATGGTAGGAGTAGATCATATCCTTGCAGCCAGCCGCAGCCCGCAGGTAGGTAGCGTGCTTTCTTGGGGTCGGCGGCTATCGTATCGTCGTGCTGGAGGGGCGCGGCAGTAGCTAGTGTGTATATATATACTGCGCGCATACCTTGTGTTGGCCTCCCTCATGCTCATCGGCTCGCCCGCCCGGCTGCCCTCCACAAGAAGCTAGCTTGGGCAGGCAGCAGAGTCTAGCTAAGGCGGCGGCGGAAGAGGATCGGGTCGGAGGAGGAGATCTCGATCGAAGAAGCCGCGCCCAACCAACATGATGATGGCACAGCAGCCACAGACGACGCAGCTGCTGCTGCACGGGGTGATCGACGCCAGGATCCTCGAGGCCGACCTGTCCGTCACCACGGACGGCAAGCTGCAGCCGACCAAGAAGGTACGTATATACACTGTATATGCTCTGCTACGCTCTGCTCTACTTGTGCATGTTGTTTCTTGAGAGAAAGCAAAAGGCCTCACTTAGGGCGTCCGCAATGATATATTAGTTACGTAGTTAGTTAATGTGGAGGTAACAGATATAACTAAGAACTATTTTCTACATTCTTGTATTATTGGACCCGTATGCTCATCTTAGGCCTTGTTTAGATGCACCCAAAAACCCAAAACTTTACAAGATTCTCTATCACATCGAATCTTGCGGCACATGCATGGAGTATTAAATATAAATAAAAATAAAAACTAATTACACAGTTTGTCTGTAAATCGCGAGATGAATCTTTTAAGCCTAGTTACTCTATGATTGGACAATATTTGTCAAATAAAAACGAAAGTGCTACAGTATCAAAATCTAAAAAGTTTTTGGATCTAAACAAGCCCTTACATGTTCTTAGACTATGTGAAATATATCAGCTATTTATTTATTCGGTGACTACTCTCTTTTACTTTTTTCTCGCCATGTTAGATCTAGCTAGCCAAATAGCTAACCATTGGAGGATGCCCTTACCCATCTACTAAATAGAGTCGCTATGGAAACGTATTCGTCAAACGTTTTCAACTTTGACTAAATTTTTAGAAAATATGCAATATTTACATCTCTAGATAAGTTTATTATAAAAGCATATTTAGTGATCTAACTAATGGTACTAATTATGTATCATAGATATTAATATTTTGTTAAATATATTTTGTCAAAGTTTAAAGTTGCTAACTTTTTGAGAAGCGAGAATGACTCTTTTTTTTAAGACAGAAGAGGGAGTAGGCTAGTAGTGACTGGAACTCCCTAGGATGTCCAACTCTCTATCTAGACTGACCTAATTTAGAGAGGAAATCACAAGTATCATAAGAAAAACATTTTTTTCTTTTTTTTACTAGCATATCAAACATGTTCGTGTGTTATAATGTAATACCCAATACGGAATCGTACTTCGTACTATTGCTAATTGCTCTAAGTCATATGAGCATCAATAATAAATCTTGACTTTGAATCACATACTTGACACGGATGGTGTAATTAAAGACAAGGTTGCTATATCAAATTTGAATTAGGTCTATATATATGTGAAGGATGGACCGAGGTGGGTTTCTAAAAGCGGCGGATTAGATATAAATATAGATATACGGAGTAAATATAAATATAGATAGATAAATAGACAGATAGATATATAGAGTCATAAAGATATACATATAAATATAGACTGAGTTATCTAGATATAGACAAAGCTATATATATAGATTTTAAATATAAATCCTTAGTCGATCTTGCTGCTGATCATAAGTTCATAACGATCTCTCTTTTGGTATGAATGACCCTGCTGCCAGCTGAGTGGAGCCAACTGATTTTTGTTGGGCTGGGTCGACGGAGAGCCACGCACTTTCGGCCTTCTTTGTACAAACAACTTTTCCGAAACTATGGCCACTTTGAGGAAACTAGAAATTTTAGCCACCGGTCGTGTCATAGAACTACAGCAATGTCAATTGTATGCATCACAAAAAATAAATCGACCTTTATTAATTTTTGTGTCAACTATATACTCCTTATAGAGGGTTTAAGTATAATTTTGTGATACGTTGAACCGGTGTACGTCCGCGTTGTATACCGTGTAATTTTTTTTTAAAAAAAAAACTGCTTAGAGTACAATAAGTACTCGCTCCAATAATGGACTACATTTATACAAGGTTGAAATTATATTAGTAGATTTTTACGGAAATGTGATATTTAAAACAAAGGTGTGTTTTTAACGATGAATATACTAGATATACTAGCATTTCATTGTCAGTCTATCAGTTTATACACTGATATATGATGATACGAGCTTGGAAAGTTTGGCTGGTACAAACGGGAACAATCATATTCCTCAAATATTTTGAACTTGTTTGCAATCAGACTTTGATGAAGAAGAAGGTCTTCTCATGGATCAGGAAGCTGACCTTCTGCAAAGGCCAGGTTTTTCTCACATCCTCGATTCTTGAATTGTGGTACTTGGTACTACACCTGCCATCCTTGCCATGGCACGGTACATGAACCCCCCCTCGCTATGCGTTTTGGGCGCAGCAACAGCTGGAGAATGCCATCGGCCTGGGCACGGACGGCAAGCTGTACGCGACGGTGGACATCGACAAGGCGCGCGTGGGGCGGACGCGCATGGTGCCCCCCGTGCACTCCCCCAAGTGGGACGAGTCCTTCCACATCTACTGCGCGCACGACGCCAGCAACATCATCTTCACCGTCAAGGCCGACAACGCCATCGGCGCCACGCTCATCGGCCGCGCCTACCTTCCCACGGAGGGCGTCGTCGCCGGCCAGAAGGTGGACCTGTGGCTCCCCATCCGCGACGAGAAGCGGCAGCCGCTGGAAGGCGGTGACCAGATACGCGTCCAGCTCCAGTTCACCAACGTCGCCGCCGACCCGACCGCCGGGTGGGGCACCGGCGTCGGCAGCGGCGCGTACGGCGGCGTTCCCTACACCTTCTTCAAGCAGCGCCGCGGCTGCCGGGTTCGGCTGTACGAGGACGCCCACGTCGCCGGCGACTTCGCGCCGCGCGTCCGGCTCGCGGACGGCAGCTTCTACGAGCCGCGCCGGTGCTGGGTGGACGTGTTCGACGCCATCAACAGGGCCCGGCGGATGGTGTACGTCGCCGGGTGGTCCGTGAACACGGACGTCGTGCTGGTGCGCGACCCGCGGGAGCCGTCGTCGGCGTCGTCCGAGAACCTCGGCGAGCTGCTCATCCGGAAGGCGAACGAGGGCGTCGCGGTGCTGATGCTGGTGTGGGACGACCGCACCTCGGTGGGGCTCGGCCCCATCAAGCGCGACGGGCTGATGGCCACGCACGACCAGGACACGGAGAGCTTCTTCCGCGACACGCGCGTGCAGTGCGTGCTGTGCCCGCGGAACCCCGACAAGGACCGGAGCTACGTGCAGGACATCGAGACGGCCACCATGTTCACGCACCACCAGAAGACGGTGATCGTCGACGGCGGCGGCGGCAGGACGGGGCCGGAGTCGCCGCCGGGGCTCGTGAGCTTCCTCGGCGGCATCGACCTGTGCGACGGGAGGTACGACACGCAGGACCACCCGCTGTTCCGCACGCTGGGCACCACGCACAGCAGGGACTTCCACCAGCCAAACTTCCCCGGCGCGTCCATCAGCAAGGGCGGGCCGAGGGAGCCGTGGCACGACATCCACTGCCGCGTCGAGGGCCCCGCGGCGTGGGACGTGCTGGAGAACTTCGAGCAGAGGTGGAAGAAGCAGGGCAAGGGCGACAACATGCTGGTGGCGCTCAACAAGGCGTGGGCGGAGCGCGAGGCGGCCGCCGGCGACGCAGAGTCGTGGAACGTGCAGGTGTTCCGGTCCATCGACGGCGGCGCGGCGGCGGGGTTCCCGGAGGGCTCCGCCGACGCGCCCAGGGAGGCCGCGGCGCTGGGGCTGGTGAGCGGCAAGGACCACGTGATCGAGCGCAGCATCCAGGACGCGTACATCCACGCCATCCGCCGGGCGCGGGACTTCGTCTACATCGAGAACCAGTACTTCCTGGGGAGCTCCTACGCGTGGCGGCGGCAGAACGACGGCGTGACGGTGGAGGACATCAACGCGCTGCACCTCATCCCCAAGGAGCTGTCGCTCAAGATCGTCAGCAAGATCGAGGCCGGCGAGCGGTTCGCCGTCTACGTGGTGGTGCCCCTCTGGCCGGAGGGCGTGCCGGAGAGCGGCTCCGTGCAGGCCATCCTCGACTGGCAGCGCCGCACCATGGAGATGATGTACAGGGACGTCACGCTGGCCATTCGCGCCAAGGGGCTCCAGGACGACCCCAGGGACTACCTCACCTTCTTCTGCCTCGGCAACCGCGAGGCGCCGAGCCCCGGCGAGTACGTGCCGCCGGACCACCCGGACCCCAACACCGACTACGAGAGGGCGCAGCAGGCCAGGCGCTTCATGATCTACGTCCATGCCAAGACAATGATAGGTTCAGTCAGTTAGTCCCGATTCATCTAGTCTACAATTACGAAACAAACAATATGCTGATTAGGATGGTTCATGTTTGTTTGCAGTGGACGACGAGTACATCATCGTGGGATCGGCCAACATCAACCAGCGCTCCATGGACGGCGGCCGCGACACGGAGATCGCGATGGGCGCGTACCAGCCGGGATACCTGGCGACCAGGAACCGGCCGGCGAGGGGCCAGGTCCACGGCTTCCGAGTCTCCCTGTGGCAGGAGCACCTGGCCCAGGCGGCGGCGGCGGCGGCGGGCGGAGATCTCCTCCGTCCGTCGAGCCTGGCCTGCGTGCGCCGGATGAACCAGGTGGCGAAGCAGCACTGGGACATGTTCGCGAGCGACGCGTTCCGGGGCGACCTCCCGGGCCACCTCATGGCGTACCCGGTCAGCGTGCTCGACGACGGCAGCGTCGTGGCGACGACGGAATCCTTCCCGGACACCAACAACGCCAAGGTGCTCGGCAACAAGTCCGACATCCTCCCGCCCATCCTCACCACATGATTTAATCATCGATTATATTGACCACCCGCCGTGGAATTGTTGTTTAATTTATTGTTATGAAGCGCAAGTGAGAGAAGCAGCGTGTGTGTGACAAGTGTCAAGTGGTAATGCAACTATTGTAAATACCATCGACGTGTGTTGTGATTCATATGTTAACAAAAGCAGAATAATTTAAAAGCTGAAACCTGAACCCTCTTGTTCCTGTTTCCGAACAAACACCTCACATGATTGTTGGCTTTCAACCAAGAGCATCTTCGAAAGTTTTCCTAAGACTCATTCTCTAACTATCGTTCAGAAAATCATTTAAATAAAAATCACTTTTATACATTTTCATTCTTTAACAGTTTTTCTATATTTTGTGCACAATCTAGAGAGGCAAGCTCGATGTCCACCTTTAGCTATCGAGTAATCCAGAATAGAGGGTGTCTATATTTAGATATCCAATTAGCGAAGCTAATGGAGGGTATCTGTTCACCAAAATATCTATTCCTAACAATTATTAAAAAGAATATAGAGAATCTCTTAGAGTTGCTCTAAGAGGTTTTTTTAAGATACATGTTGAGTATCAACATATATAGTATTTAAGAAGATGAGAGTTTCTGGCAAGTTGCGTCTACGACCAGTAGATTTTGGGGATGGAAAGATTATGGACTACTCAGTAACAAAAAGAGCAACAATTTTGTAAAAACCTTCTGCTACAGAAGACTTCCAACATGAGAGCTTCATCATGTATTTAAGAGACTAATGTGTGGGTCCAAAACCTTCATCTTGCATCCAACATATTATTTTTTTTATAAAAACATTAAAAATTCCTAATATCTAACACTCCCTCCATTCCAATATTATTCGCCGGTTTTTGAATTTTTTAGATACACGTAGCTTTTATCATGCATTTAAATATACAATGTGGGTTTGTTCGATTGCCGAATTAGGTTTGCATTGTATATATCATATTTTAGAAAAGAAGGTGTCTGGTGAAGTTGCATGAGCGGATACAACAAAGATGGGATGCTATTTGGTTGACTATATGAATGGATACGACCTGTCTGTCTTATGAGACTAGGTCTAGAACCTTCATCCGGCATCCACCAAGCCAAGCCCGAGAGTGAAGCTCAATTTAGACGTATCTCACTAGTTTCCATCCCTGTTCAGATGTCTCTATATGGTTCTGGTCATTTATTTTTTCTTTAAAACAAATTAGCGAATAATACTTTCAGTCATGACTTTTTCAGCCAAGCGAACATATACTAAAAACAATGAAAGACTTCAGCCGAATATGTCAATCATTCGTTTTTCTCTCACAATAAATTAACTAATAGTATTTTGTATCATGACTTATCAACCAAACGAACTCCCCCTTGTTTTTAGAGACCGCAGGAGAAGAAAGTTATTTTGGGTTAGATGTGGAACTTGCGAGCTTGTTCTCACTGTGGAGACTTGGGTTCCGGCCGGCCCATCGCAGGCCAGCGCGGGCCGCACCCATAAGGCCTGGCCTGGCTTCGCCGTTGCGTGACTTCCGATCAGAGATCGAGAGAAAAAAAAAAAAAACCGGAGGGAATGTGTTAATTTGGAGCCACCGCGCACACGGCGGAAGCGGAATGGCGGGCGGCACACGCGCCGAGGTGACAGACAGTGGGAAACCGCAAGCAAAGCGTGGCGTGCCGCGTGCCGATCCATCGCTCATGGTGCGGCCGTCGCATGCACGCTGAAAGCTACATCCCCGATGTCAGATGAGGGCGCACGAGCGAGCGACGAGCCATCGCATGCGATGATGCCAACATTGCCAAGGCGGGCGGGCGGGCGGGCGGGATCCGCGGCCCGCCCGCCCTCCGTTCCATCGCATGCGAATGCGATGATGCATGCCTCTCCCGTGCTCCTCCTACCCTCCCTCCGCTTTGGCCCCCACCTCTCTCCCTCGGCGCACCGAACCAAACCGAAGAAAAGCAGGCGCCCCCGCCTGCCACGACACTCATTCCGCCGCGACGGTCGCTGCACGCTCCGTCCCCCCACGCGTGCCGCCCGGTGCTGCTGCTGCCGCTGCCCACACCCGCACTCGGAATCCCTCCGTTCCCGGCCGGCAGACCCCAGGCGGTGGTTCCCAACCTGGCAGTGGCAGTGGCAGCGGCAGCGACAGTGGCACGCACGCACCCTCAACAACGGACGACGACGGGACGAGGGAGAGAGAGAGGATGATTCATCATGCAGCCCCAAACAATCATTGCCAACAGGACAACAGGAGACAGTATAGACGCACGCACACTTGACGAGCAAGGCTCCTCCTCCTGGCTCCAGGACGTGCACGCAAAACAGGACTACCTGTACAATAATGCTGCGCCTCCTCCACTGGCGTACTAGTATAAACAGTAGTACGCACACCAAGCTAATAGCTACCAAAGCAAACATTATTCTGGGCAGGTCAGAGCCAAAGCAACGAGTATATGGTATCATTACAGCGCGTATAAAGGCGTGGCAAAGCCATTCCACAAGCAATACATACATACATACGTACTCTATAATGGTAGTGGTGGCATATGCATCAGCGGGTTTGATGACAGAAAGTAAAGCAGCGGCAGCGGCAGCAGATGATGAAAGGCGCAGCGCAACCGGTGTGTGTGTGTGTGCTGAAGTTGAGCTCCACATCAGGCACACAACACTTTGTTGGACCGGCTGGACCCGCAGGAAGGAACTCTATACCACACGAACCCAACCTCCAGCCATCTCATGTGTCATCGCCTTTGGTAGCTGGGTCAAAAGCCATGGACGGCGAAACACCACGGCAGGGCGCTTTGCATGCAATGGGCCTCCTTTCCTTTCCTTTCCCCCACTCTGCTTTGGATCACGCTCAGCAAAAAGATGTTTCTAGCTTTGCATAACATACAGATGTTGCTCCGACCCACGAGGGCCTTTTGAGGAAGGTGAGTGAGTGAGTGATACAGGCAGGTACTACTGGGGCACCGACAGTGACATACTTGTTAGCTGCTGGTATGAGAAGATCTGGAGCTCTCAGACACAAAGATGGTGGTAGGCTAGCTTACTGGAGAGCAGCATAGGTGGCCAGGAGCGCAGCGTCGCTCCGTGGTGCTCCGCCACAACCACAATGGAAGGAAAACTCGCACGCCTTTGCTTCAGATGAAGTACTACTGCAATGCTGCGTGCCAGTCATTTGCCCACAAATATCATTAGAGCCATGTGGGTACAAGGGAAGCCAAGAAAGCAGCATTGAACCTTTTCTTCTTCCGTTATTCACCTCTGGCGCGTCCTGAAGCACCAACCTGAGCTATCTTTGGCATCTTCACCTTATTACCAATGTGATACTTCGTATATGTAGAACAGCAGAAGCAAGCGGCTTTGAGAACTAAATCACAATTGTCCAGGAGCTAGAGGGAGACGGCTCCCAGCGTCTTGACCTTCAGCTTCAGATACTGCAAGTAACAGATTGCTTCATCAAGAACAGCAGTGGCGTCTTTGGCAATGCCCCCAGGGACAATATTCCTGAGCGCAGCAACAGTCTCTTGGATCCTCTCTCTTCTTCGCTTCTGATCATCGGGGCTGTCACCTTCTGCTGCTTCTACCTCCCCCAGAGAAAACTTGTGGTCACTTTCCACTTCACCGACGCAGCATGACTGCGCATCACAGTCGTTCACAAGAAGCTTCTGCTCGATGGAATGATCAGGCCTTGCTGAACTGGCAGTGTCAACAACAGACTTGTCAGTACAGGAGCTGAGTCTTCTCTTCTTGGCTGGTGGTGCAGAACCTGCGGCAGCACCAGCACTGCCCACTGACTCAACGCTCAGGGTGTCATTCTCTGCAGCAGATTGCCTTCTGACTCTGTCGAGTTCTTGCAGTTTTTCATACCCTTCATCTGAGTCAGAGTCCAGGAGTGCATTGATCTCATCTGAGTTCTCATGAATACCCTCAGTTTCTTCTGCTCCAACATCAGTTACATTAGTCTCGTTGCTACCTTGGAGCTCTGGCACAGGATCCAGTGGCCCTTTGCTCAGCAAAGGAGCTGCACTAGGAGCATGGTTTTCCTTCTGGTAGAAAACTAGAGGTCTCTTACGTGAGGGATACAGTGCAGGCAACTCCAAACTTGGTGCCAATGTTGTGGCATATCTTGGAGCTATTGAAAGAGGTCTCTCAGCAATTGATGCTGTGAAAAATGGCACAGGTGCAGCAACTGTGTTCAGATATGCAGGCAATGCCACCGAATTGGTGTTAACAAGCCCAACATCAGGTGGGCGGAGATTGCCGCCAGAACCTTCAGTGTTGAATTTCCATGGAGGATTATGCCAATGGCACCAGGGATTAACCTTGTCCCCCATGAACAAATGAAACAACTACCGGACAGAACTACCTGAGATTATCAAGAAGAAACTGAGTGTCAGTATATCAATATCAAATAGAAGCAGGTAGTAGCAGCAACATGAGTGAAAGAATGATGGTTTTACCAGCAGAAATTTCAGATGAATGGGAAGTTCTCCCACTTCAATTGTAATGGAGAAGAACCTAAAGCAGCAAGCTTATTCAGCAGCAGATGGAGAGCAGAGAGAGAAGCTACGTCACAGGCTTGAGGAGATGACGGAAGTACTCGGCCTACAGCAGATATACCAAAGCAATGTCAGGACCATCAAGTGAAGAAAGGAAATCCTTAACAAATGTTTGCATTTTGCTACATTACCTGGCAATTTTGCAGCAGCTGGAAGCAAGCAATTACTCTCACTGTGATTCCGTTCTCATGCTTAAACACGCGGAATCTCGGCTGAGCAGCTGCTTTCCACACCATTAGTACTCCACTCCGTTCTCCTCAAAAGCTTTGGCCAAACAACCACAACGGCCTAACAGCAACGCCAACAACCGGGTGGGGGGTGCCTTCACAAGCCTATAAATCAGGAGGCGTGCGAAGGAAGGAAGGTCTCCGGTAGCCGGGGAGACGATTTACAGAATCACACGGCAGTAAAGGTTCAAGGAGATCCCCCTGCGGAACACATCAACGGAAAGACCAAGCCACCTCATTCTGCCAAGGCTCTTGATGAGCAGACTGTGCTAGTGTAAAGTCTTCAGTTCTTCTGATTGATTCCCCACCAGAGCTACCTGCGCGAATGGAAAACCCAGGTTCTTGATGAGTTTCCTTATATACTGAAGGACACAACAATACTTTCATAGGAAACGTAACTAAAGTGTGCTGGTATCAGATTTATGCTCTGCAATCCGTTAGACTACTGCTGTCTACTAATCTACTACATATGTGAATGTGATTTTGAGAGCCATTTGAGAAAATGAGGCAAATTGACTGGATTTTGGGCAGTAATGTGCAATCAATCCAGGGTGAAATTGGCAGGCAGCTCCAAGATCCGGGTGACCATAGAGCGGAATATTGCATAAGCTTCTAAACCCTTGCAGTAGCTCAACGAAAGGATTAATTAAGAGCAAAATTGACATTAGCACGTGTTGACAACCATAAATGCCAACAGCACGCTTTTCCTACAGTAGCGTTGGCCGTTGTATATACACAGAACACTCCCAAATGAGACTAAAAATCAGTACTAGGCCTTGAAAGGGCCGATTCTAGCAACTATGTAACAGATCGATCGATGTGGCCGTAGAGCTGAAGCCGGAACCCTTCCCATTATCTAAAAAATGAAATTGGGAGGAAGGGGGCGCAAACGGAAACCAATGCCTAAACCCACCAGTTTACCTAGAAGAAATTCCCGAATCACTAAGCCATTCTTCAAGACGGCACCCACAAATTTGGCCCCGAACCTGTCCTATCAGTATCGCGCCGACACCGCACTCAAAACCCCCACACGAGTATCAGTATCGCGGCGACCACCGCACTCAAAACCCCCCACACGAGCAGCCGAGCAGGCCACAGAACTCACCAGATCGAGGCGAGCCCTTCCGAGCGAGGAAGAAGAAGCGGGCGACAAGCTGGACGGAGAAGAGGAAGTAGTAGAGCACGCGCGCGAAAGAAGGCGCGGCTGCGACTGCGAGGCGGAGCGTGCTCTCTCGCCTCGGTGTCGGAGACTCGGAGGAGGTGGTGGAGGCGTGCCGCGTCTCTGTGGGCGTGGAAGCGGCCGCGCGTGCTGGCTGGCTGGCTGTGGCTGTGGCTGCCTCGCCACCTGCTCTGCTCTGCTCTGCTCTGCTCTGCGCTGCTCACGAGAAAGAAAGGGCGGCTGCGGGAGGCAGGCAGGGGAGGAGGGCTGGGCAGGGCAAGCGTGTGGACTGGAGGGCTCTTATGGGGCGGCGCTTGACGGAAATGCCCCTGCGGAGTGCTGGTATTTCCGCGCGTGCACTGTCCGTCCGGCTGTCCGAGTCATGCCATGCCATGCCATGCCATGCCACGGCAAGCCTGCCCGAGTGCCCGGTGGCTTTTGGTTTTGAGGAGGCCGGCCACCCGGACCCGCTGGCGCTGCGCTATCATTTCTCCCAGCTCCCGCGACGTAAAATTTCTAGAAATTCTAGAATACCACAAACGGGCACGTCCAGCGTATGATTAGTCACACTTGAAAGCTATAGCTTGGTTAGAAATGGTAACACATACTGTAGACGGTGTTGTACTGTTGATGAGCGTGATTGGCAGCTGGAGCTGGTACGTATTGTAAATAAATGGTCACAGTTGGCCGTGCCTTCCCTGTCCTATTTGGTTTCTACTCGTAGTCAAATTATTTGAGTAGAACTGATGATGTAATAAGAGCTTATAAACTTTGATCTTTATTACATCTCTACTAGGAGACTTATTAATGAATATTTTTCTTTGTATTTTTCTTGTGCCTTCGAGATTTTAATAGCTTCTTCAATCAGGGGCGAAGCCATGTCAAAACCGACCCCGGTGCGCACACTATCAAGCAAAAAGGAATTTATAAATTTAAAAGGAAATACATGAAAATTTTGAGGCAGATATTAGTGTACTATCATTTTATCACGATGCACGTGCACCAGTGAAAATCAATGTGGCTTCACCCCTGTCTTCATTTTTTCTTCTCTATACTCCAGTATTTATCATAATTTTCTTTATACAAAAAAAAATCATAAGAAAGCTACCTTGATGCATTTAGAGAGCCTTGTACATAAAAAACTGCCTTGTTGCAGTTAGAGAGCCTTGTTCATAAGAAAGCTGCCTTGTTGCAGTTAGAGAGCCTTGTTAAGAAAACTACCATAGCTACAGCCAGCTCAAGCGAACAGGTCCAGAGAGAGTGATTTAGTGAGTCTATTGCAACATTTTTTTTTAGTTTGTTTCCTAAAGTTTATGATAAAGAGCTCTATATAGTCTCTTGTAGATGATCTAATGTCGACACAAATAAGCTTAGATACGGTTTTAATTAACCGGACGGCGTTGTAGCCACAAGTTAGCTAATATACCTAACTTTTTAACCTCCTAGCCTAGCTGTCATTGATTCAATTTTTTACTAACCTTGACTAAGATTATTTGGTTATTTTCTTGGGTACAAAATTATGACAAGATTAATGTTACTGTAGTAGTTTCTTAGATTACTAATTTAGGTTGGCGCATTTATGTTTCTAGTCATTTGACGACCATCTGGTAAGCTTTATCTATGATAAAATTAAAATGACTTAGATGTTGTTTGGTTCCCCGTCTCAATATGCCAAGCCAACAGATGCGCACGCCACAAGTTTTTTGAATCTTGGAGTATGTATGTGAACCTTACTATACGTTGTCACACACACATACGGAGACGCTTGTGAATTTAATTTATAAAGTTGGTGCACGATGATCTAGTCATCATGTTACTCCAATTCTTTTAGGGTGGGAAAGATGCCGGCAACGGAATTCATTGCTTTTCTTTTCCTTTGGATTTGGAGGGGGAAGGTATAGTTTACTGTGGGGTGAATGGCAAGGTTTGGTAGTGCTACTAGCTAGGTAGGAGTGGTAGGATACGCGCATGCTGCATGGCATGAAGTCTCGGAGGCAAGTTCTTTTGGCCTAGCTAGGGAGCACCAAACCGTCCGCACGCGCAATGGATACTTGCACAGACGTTGACGAGTTTGCAATACCCGCAAACATGATGTAAAACGACCTGCCCCCTTTTTGTACGTGCGTGGCAAGCCACCTTCTAGCTCCAGGCATGATGCATATGCGTATGGGGATGGGGATGGGGATGGAATCACACGATGCATGTCTCTTGTTTTCCGTAATGAATATCAGGTCTGAAAAACTTTATAGTGTCTCCTTTTTTCCCAAAATAAAAGGTGATATATATAGTGTGATTAAAAAAAAAGCTTTGTGTAGCTGCTTTGTTTTCAACGTCGCTGTCAAGAAGGATATGTAGCAGCTGACAAGAGAGGATACGTACGTACGAGAGAATAGAGATAAGAGAAGAAAGAAAAGGCTGGGGTTGTGAGGGAAAAAAAAAAAAAAGAAGCACAGGGCACGCGTGCAGCCGTTTTTGGCAGGACCATGCATACATGTTGAATTGTTTTGTAAGCATGATCCATGCACGATGCATCTCCCTCTCCGATGGATCCACTACTTGTCCCGCGGCCCGGAGAGGCACGCTGGCCGCCTGCATGAAAACAACCGCATACCTCGAGGCTCGTCAATCGGCCTCAGGAGCGAGCCAAATACTCGTGGCGGCCCTGTTTAGTTCTCAAAAACAAAAATTTGATTTGTCTCGTCGAATCTTTAAACATATGTATGAGTATTAAATATAGACAGAAAAAAAAATCGGATTTAGTTCCAAAAATTTTCAAGATTCACTATCACATCGAATCTTTGAACGCATGCAAAAAGTATTACATATAAACGAAAATAAAACTCATTGCACAATTAACTATAATTTACAAGACGAATCTTTTGAACCCAGTTAGTCCATGATTGGACAATAATTATAAAATATAAATGAAAGTGCTACATAACCAAAGAAAATTTTCACGAACTAAACAAGACCTAATTACATAATTTGGTTGTAAATCACGAGACGAATCTTTTCAGCCGAATTAGTCTTAATTTGTTTCTTCTATAACTGCTACAGTAATCAAAGACAAAACCAATAATTGCTACAGTACCCCATATGTGCTAATGATGGATTAGTTAGTCTTAATAAATTTGTCACAATTTTCAGGCGGGCTATGTACACTACTACACTAATTTTAACAGAAGCGAGCGAAAAACAGTTAACCGAGGTGTTTTGGCCAACCGTCTCGGATCAAAGGTCACGGTTCATGAGACCTTTTTCGAGACGGTTTGATGCCCATCTCGGTTAATAATATAAAAAGAAAAAAATCCATGGACAGGCCCAGCGAACCCATCCACAGGCCTGTCGAGCCCATCCACACGTCGCCGCTTGCTGGTGAACCCATCCGCCTGCTGGCCTCTAGATTTGGTTGCCCCGCAGCCAAATCCGGCCTCTGGCCACAGGGATCTGAGCACCACCACCTGCATTCACCCCCTGGGACGGCCTGCACGACATCCATTGCCGGAGGGGGCGCAACCGACCTCAATCTGACGCCCTTCTTCCCTCGGGCACGCTGCCATCAAATCTGGAGGGAGTAGGGCCGTGCCGCCACCGCCACCAGCTACTGGATCTCTCGCCTTGGATCCACAGGGAAGAAAGGGCGTCGGGCAGGAGGAGGGAGATGCTCACCGACGAGAGGGAGAAGGGCACCGGCTATGAGGAGGGGTGCCAGTGGGAGGGAGTCTTAGGAGGGAGGGAGAGGTGCGAGCACGGGAGGGAGAAGGGGCGTTGCGAGTCTCCTGATTCAGAGACAGGCGTCGTCGGGAGGGAAGTGGCTGCAAGACAGGCAAGAGAACCAAAGCGGCTGCTAGTTGTCCAAAACCCTAGGTGATCGTATATACCCAAGGGTTCATATCGCGATGGGTGGGCTTTTTCGATTGCTATTGGGCTCAACCTTGATTAACCGAGGCAAGCCGTATAAAAAGCCCGCATCCGAAAATAGGAGTATTTTTTGACGCGGGCTTCTTATTTTTAACCGCCTCCGTAAATCGATTTGGCGAGGCAGTTTTTCATAACCACCTCAGTTAATAAAAAGTGACCGCTTCGGTTAATCCTAGGCATTAACCGAGATAGTTTAGATTTGTGCCCGCCTCTTAGACCCTTTTGTAAACGTCTCCCAATTTTTTTAGTAGTGGTAATTTGTTTTTTTATTAGGGCAGTCTCAATCGTGTTTCATTTTAGTTTTATGGATATTAAATATGTTGATATGACATCGTATTAACGAAGAGAGGTGATGAGAGTTTTATGGGTGCAGAGAGAGTTTTATGGCATAAAACTCTTCTACACTGTTTTCAAAACATGGATGTGTTAGAAACTGTGTCATGAAATCCCAATAAGGCTAGTCTCAATGGTGTTTCATTGTAGTTTCATGGATATTAAGTATGTTGATGTTGCACTGTATTAATGAAGAGAGAGGTAATAAAAGTTTTTTGGGAGCAGAGACAGTTTTATGGGGATGAAACTCCTCTACACTGTTTCCAAAATATGTATGTATTGAAAACTATATCATGAAACCCTTACTAGGAATGGCTTAAGGGTGGCCTTAGTATCTAAAAACCTCATTCAATATCCTTTCCACATATTTGATGTGACAAGAAAAGATTTGTGGGGCGACATATCCTATGGTCAGCCCTATACTACTTAACACAGGATTACAACTCTTTACATAGATAAATTTGCAACAAGAGTTACTTGTACAACTTAGTGGTCTAGTTGTAAGCCTCTTGCTTTATAACCCAGAAGAGAAGAGGTTGTAGGTTGCCTCAACTTTTGTTTCATTTTTCATTTTGCATTCCTTTGCAACTATATATACTTCATCCATTTTGCATTCTTTGCATCTATGTCCATTCTAAATTTTCATTTTCTTTTGACTCCTTTAAAATTAAGTATAGATAATATATTTCATTCTTTATTTATTTTTTCAATTTTTAAAATTAAGTCTTTGTTTTATTTATTTTTTCATTTTTTATCACCTCTAGAAACGATAACTAAAATATTATATTTCATTCTTTATTTTGTAATTTTTTCATTCCATCTTGTTGTGTCCCGTGAGATATGCGCCATGTAATTGAATGGAAATTGGTAGCTATGTGTGTATAATGTCGTGTCTGCTTTATAAGTCTGCACTCCAACATTCGTTGTATATCAGAAAAAAAACTTAACGGTATACCCTGTGATAAAATCATAGATCCGCCACTACGCCTGTGATGTAAGACGAATTGAAGACGACCGTCGAACTCGAAGCAGCTGCGAGGGTGTCCCAATGATATGATGTGAAAAAGTAACAGAGAATGGTTTCTAGCAATAAATAAATAACTTATCTATTTTACGTAGTTTAAAAATCGGTAAGAGCAATATGCGAGTCTAATAATAAATAGAAAAATAAAAATATATAAAAATAATCTTTACTTTTATCTCTTATTTCCATGTACTTTTTCTTATATGCCTATTTTTTCTGCCAGCCAACAGTGCTTTTCTCTCATAATAAATTAGCGAATAATATTTTCAGTCATGACTTTTCAGACCAGCGAACAGGCTCCTCTCTCTATCTCTAAAAGATTCAACTTCTAGAGTTGTTCTAAGGCTTTGTTTAGATAAAAAGGTTTTGATATTGTAACATTTTTATTTCTATTTGACAAATATTGTCCAATCATGGACTAACTAGGCTTTAAAGATTTGTCTCGCAAATTATAGACAAATTATACAATTAGTTATTATTTTTATTGGTCTCTCAAATTTTAAGCCAACAATAACATTTTGCACTATTGTCAAGATTTTTCAATAATAATATTTCTATTCTAATTTGCATATACCTAAATATTACCGTAGCATTAGCACGAGCAATATACTAGTTTATATTTAATACTTCATGCATGTGTCTAAGGTTTAATATGATAAAAAAAATCTGTTTTTTTTTAAATTGGAACTAAACAAGGCCTCACCGCTCAGCGAGGGACGGGGTGGTGCAAAACAGCAAAAGGAACAAGGAAAGCATGCAACGCAAGGGACGGCGCCTGCCGTGGCGCCGGTGCCGGTCAGTAAAGCCACGCGCATTTTTGTACATGTGTACTGGTCTAAATGCGTGTGCGTGTCAGCGTGTGCCCGCGCCTGCTTTTTCTTTTGGAGTCGTCAATCTCGCAGTGTACTGTAGCTATCGATCGCTGTGGCAGTGCACCACGCATATGCATGTGGACCTCCGCCGACTTTGCGCTGCACTGTGGAACTCCTATTTCCTAGCGTTAGCTGCGACAACGCTCAAATTAAGTTCACCCTCGGATTAGGAAGTTCAGTAGCTTCCAGCAATAGACCGTGCATGAACCCCTGAATGATTCCAGCCGGAACTGTTTCAGTAATTTATATAGTTTTAATAATTTAGAATTATTTCTGGACCAAATCCAAGGTAATCGAATGTAGCCTTATAGTACTGTATAGTCTTTGATCATCTTGATCGATCGACTACTAGGTGGAATCGAACGAGGCCTTAAGGACACGTTTGGTTTAATAAGGTGACTAAAGTTTAGTGAACACCTTTTGGCTTTATGTGACTTAGGTCTTGTTTAGTTCACCACAAAAATAAAAAACTTTTTAAGATTCCATGTCACACCGAATCTTACGGCACATGTATGGAGCATTAAATATAGATGAAAACAAAAACTAATTGCACAGTTTGTCTGTAAATCGCGAGACGAATCTTATAAGCCTAGTTACGTCATGATTTGATAATGTTTGTCAAATAAAAACAAAAAAATGCTACAGTGTCAAAATAAAAAAAAATTTGGATCTAAACAATGCCTTATTGTTACGGAGTAATTGAAGATCCTCGACGGAGAAGCTATAGAATTGTAAGAAAATAAGCAAATAACAACAACTATTCGCAGATAGTACTAGTAACAAAAAGAAAAACAATACTTAGGCCTTGTTTAGTTCCGAAAACTAAAAAGTTTTCGGAACTGTAGTACTTTCGTTTGTTTGTGGTAAATATTATCCAATCATAGACTAATTAAGGTCAAAAGATTCGTCTCGTGATTTACAGTCAAATTGTGTGATTAGTTTTTATTTTCGTCTATATTTAATGCTTCATGCATGTGCCGCAAGATTCGATGTGACAGGAAATCTTGAAAATTTTTTAGATTTCAGTGTAAACTAAACAGGGCCTTAATGGCCATTCGTTTGTGCGCCGCTCCTTGTATCTCAAATTTCGCGCTGCGTGGGAAATAATGTGTGTGTGGACCTTATCAGCTGTTGAGAAAGCAAGGGCCACGAGTAGTAAAAGTGTCAAGCCTTTGACAATCCATGCAGCAGCATTCGAATCGGGCGCTATCACGCTTTCACGACGAGGAACAGAACACTCGGTGGTGGGCACCCCACGGGCCACGGCGGCCATTTCTTTCCCCCCCCCCCCCCCCCCCCCCCCCCCCCCGCCCCCCCCGCCCCCGCCCCCCCCACCCACACCCCCCCCACCCCC
>Ga0182004_10000758_pt1 | contig 21328 bp, 27 predicted proteins | sample Sormic07211540_1_FD_120479 | JGI IMG/M metagenome (GOLD analysis project Ga0182004, IMG submission 120479) | Endophyte microbial communities from Sorghum bicolor roots, Mead, Nebraska, USA - 072115-40_1 MetaG | ecosystem: Host-associated > Plants > Roots > Unclassified | place: USA: Nebraska...
TTGCTCCATCACTTGGCATGTACCAACCTCATTATGTCTACACACACTTAGTATAGAGGTTAGTACTAGGGTTTCATCAATTATCCAAAACCAAACTAGGGCTTTCAGAGGGTCCGCCTCGGACCGACGCCGACGCCCCGTGGACGGGAGCCCCAAAGGGGGGCCCAGCGGATCTCTCGAGAGGAAATAGAGGGAGTCATCCCCACGCCGCTCCCATGCTAATACCCCTCCCACGCCTGCGCAAGGTCGGACCGTCCCGCGCCCTCAACCTCCCCCTACGTCAAAGGCGGGCGACCGGGCTAAGTCCCTGGCGACGGGGCCGTTGACCCGTGGCTGCGCCGTGGCCTCCAGCAAGGGGGAAGCAAGCCGCAGGAGCGCTAGCCCTGGCGCTCGTCAGGCGGGGGATGCCGAGCCGAGGCCTACGCCCGTTCGTGAGGGGCCTGGAGCCTTGACGCGGGGAGGCTCGAGGCCTGCCGGTCGAGGTACCGGCAGGCGGGCCGTCCTCCCTATGGGGTAGGATCTTCGACGTTATGATTCTCATCTTCCCATGTCTTTGCATTTTCTCGTGTAATGGCTTCTCTCATGCCCGTTCCTCTCTCCTCAGGTTGAAGCGGGCGCTCGAGCAGGCTCAACCCTCGATGGCCAAAAGGCTTAAGGCGAGAGCGGCCTCCAAAGAATCAGGTTAGCGGTTCATTCCCGTCATTATGGGGGTTGTGTTGTCTTTATGTCGATCATCATGACGACTGACTTTTTTCCTTTGAGTGCTTACAGGCTCCTCCGACCCTCGGCCGCCGACTGGTGCCGAGAGCGCCCCGCCTCGCCCATTGACAGGGGAGTCCACCCCGCCGTCGCCGAAGCGGGTCGAGGCACCTCGCCCCCAAGAGCAGGAGGGAGCCCTCGAGCCTCCCCGATCTAGGGTCGTGGGGAATCCTATCACCATAAGTGATGGGTCCGGCGGCGACGGGTCTTCGAAGGACGCCCGCCCTATGGACAAGGAGGTCGAGACCTCTCCCGTCGCAAAGCGGACGCCCTGGCCTGTCGGGCTTCGCTCCGTCGAGGAGCAGAGGAAGAGAGAGGAGGAGGAGCATGAGTAGGAGACGCGACAACAGCTGCAGGAGGGGCAGCAGCAGCCGCAGCAGAAAGCAGGAGAGGAGGGGCATCAACCAGAAGGTCCCTAGCTCGAGGAGCTGCTGGAGCAGGACCGGCAACAGGAGCTGCGGGAGCTCCAGGAGGAGCAGCAGCGGAGGTGCCAGCAGTTAGAGGAACTGCTCGAGCCACCATCTCACAGTCCGCCCCAGCCAGTGCCACCAGCGCCGCAAGAGTCTGGAAATGGGGAGGAGAGTCTGCCGGTTTATGGTCCTCCGACCCCGGCGTGGCTCCGTCCGGGAGCGCCCGCTTCGATCCCAGCTGAGTCGGGGCTGGCGGACGGCGTGGTGGCACTTGCTTGTATGATGCGCACCCCGGTCGACCCTCAGTCTGAGATCAGGGGTACGATCTACGGTATGGATGGGATTGCTCCGGGATTTCTTCGAGAGCGTCGGTCATGGGAGGACCGCATTCCCACTGAGGAAGACGAGGCCAGGACGTCGGGCGGCGGAGGTGCCAGCGAGACCGGGACCTGGAAGACGGTGGATGACGACGGGCGGTTCCCCTCCCTCGTCGACCTGTTCTTGCGCCACCGGGGGTCACTCGAGACCGTCGAAGAGCTCATCTGGGGCGTCAAGGCGCGTGCTGACCAGGAGATGGAGAACTGGTGCCCTGACCGGATGCGCATTCGGGCCTCCACCGATTCGTCCGAGCCTAACATCTTTTTGGATGATCGGAAGGAGGCCGAAAAGTGGGAACACCTCGAGGAGCTTTGCCTCTAGATGAAGCACGTGGTGGGGCTCTTGTCCAATGTCGTCCACAACGGGCTTGGTCTGGCCTATTTTGTAAGTGTCTTTGGGATCTTAGTTGCTATAGGGCGTTTTGGTTCTATATTCTTACTATCTAACTACTGGTTCGTAGGATCTGAAAGAGACCTCCCGTATCAAGTCAAGCTTCATCCACGCGACGAGAGGCGGCTGGGAGCAACTCCCCATTCTCAAGGACCAACTCCTGGAGTCGCAGGAGAAGCTCCTCAAGGCCTACAAGGAGCTTTTGGCGCTTGAGGAGGAGAAGAAAGAGAGGGAGGCTGCTCTGGCTGAGGCTCGAGAGGCCTCGAGGAAGGCGGTGGAAGAGGCCGCGCTGCTGAGGGAACGGACCATGATGGTCGAGGAGGCTGCGTCCAAGGTCCGGGATGAGGCCTTGTCTTACAAGAATGCGGCCGCTGACCTGGACAAGGAGAAGGGCCTCCTCAAGACTGACCTTGCCTCCGCCCGAGAATCCTTCCAAAGGATGAAGGTGGAGTGCGTAAATGGCGAGATTGCCCGTAGCGCCGCGGAGGAGGCCAAAAAGAAGGCTCTTGAGGATCTCAAGGTGGAGCGGACTCGATCTCGCAGCCTCTCTGACAACGTCGACCATCTGAAGAGAGCATTGTTGGAGAAAGATGGAGCCATCGTGTAGGCTGGCAAGGTGATCGAGGACCTGTGCGTCACCAACACCGAGCTGGTACGCTCCAACAAGGAGATCGAGAGGGCCAACACCAACTTGGTTGGCGAGAATACGGCTTTGGAGGAGAGGATTCGCGGTATGTTTCTATTATCGAGTTTCCTTTCAGAGGTGTGCTTTGTGTTATATAATTTCTCTATGTCGGTCCTTGTAGGGCTTAAAGATGAGCTGCTCGCCGCTCAAGTCGAGGCCCACTCCGCCAAGGCTCAGCTCGAGGGGGAGGTCGCTTTGAACCGTTGACTGCGGACGGCGATAGGTGATCTCTCAGCCTCTTGGGAGCTCGAGCCCGTGGACGAGTCGAGGGAGGAGGCTCGAGGCGACACACTGGTCGATCAGCTGTGCTACCTAGGCGCAACGCTGAGGGATCGAGTGCGGGACACCCTTCATATCGGAGTGAAGCGGGCGATGGCGGTAGTCTGCTCAGGCTTTTCATACGATATGGAGGTGGTGTCCCACGGCTTCGTCACCGACATCTCCAAGACTGATGAGGAGAATGGGGAGAGGCTCCACACCTTGATCGACGACGCGGAAGTCCCTGGGGAGTGGTTGGCCAAGTTGTTCGAGCCGGAAGTACTTCCCCCCGAGACTAGCCCGGGCGCGGACGATGGTGGTGAGGGCCGAGATGTAGATTGAGGTCTGCGAGCCTACTTTGGGTGTGAAGTCCCCTTGTATAGTACTTATTACTCTGTCTTTAAGTGATACTATATTTTTAAAGTAATTTATAAGATTTCTGAATGTCTGTCTGTCTTTCCGCTCGAGGTTCCCTCATTTTCTTTTCTGCATATGTCTGTATTCCCCGTTTGACCTTTGGTTAAGGCGGCCTCGATTGCCTCGAGGGTGAGAAAGCGAGTAGAGTTACCATAGCCCGGGGGCGTAGGAGTCATCTGGCTCGTTGTCTCTTGGCCCTTGAGGGGCTCGAGGTGCCTCTACTACTCGATCGTGCGAGGTTCACTAATAGGAAAGAAAAAACCGCTTGGTTTTTTCGTCACTTGGGGGGGGGCACCCCCCTGTTAGCCCCCGAGGGGGTATCAACTATGATGGGTCATAGTTGGTACTCCCTTTTATCGTCAAAATTTTGACCAATGAAAAATGTAAATTACTCAAGGGAAAGATCTTATCCATTCATGTGTTCATTCATAAGGTCTTGGTACAGAATGTACATGGGAACATAAAACTTTGAAATTCTAGGGGTAGAATCGACGTAGCTGTTCGATGTTCCATGCGTTAGTGAAGATTGCCCCTTTTTCATCTGCAAGCTTGTATGTCCCTGGCTTCAGGACCTCAGCCACCACGTATGGGCCTTCCCAGGGCGGAGTCAGCTTGTGGCATCCTTGGTTGCTGTGCCGCCACCACAGGACAAGATCGCCCACGTTCAGATCCCTTTTGCGCACGTGCTTGTCGTGATAGCGTCGAAGCTTCTGCTGGTATCTGGCAGAGTTGAGGAGGGCTATGTCTCGAGCTTCCTCGAGTTGGTCGACCGCATTCTCTCGAGTCTCCTTGTTTGATTGCTCGTTGTATGCTTTGAGTCGAGGGGACCCATACTCGAGGTCTGTTGGAAGCACGGCCTCAGAGCCGTAGACCATGAAGAATGGGTTGTACTTTGTGGCCCTGTTCGGCATCGTCCTCAGGCTCCATAGGACCGAAGAGAGCTCTTCGACCCATTTCTTGCCAAATTTCTTCAAGCGGTTGTAGATCCTTGGTTTGAGCCCCTGCAAAATCATGCCGTTTGCACGCTCGACCTGGCCGTTAGTTCGAGGGTGGGCTACTGTAGACCAGTTCACACGGATATGATGTTGATCGCAGAAGTCCAAGAACTTTTTGCCAGTGAACTGAGTGCCGTTGTCGGTGATGATGACGTTGGGAATCCCAAACCGGTGAATGATGTCGGTGAAGAAAAGGACGGCTTGCTCGGAGCAGATATTTGTGATGGGTCGAGCCTCGATCCATTTGGAGAATTTGTCAATGGCTACCAGCAAATGGGTGTACCCTCCTGCTGCCTTCTGTAGAGGCCCTACTAGGTCGAGCCCCCACACCGCAAACGGCCACGTGATGGGGATCATCTGGAGAGCGTGGGCGGGAAGATGCGTTTGTTTGGCGTAAAATTGACACCCATGACACAAGCGCACGAGCTCGATGGCGTCGGCTACGGCCGTTGGCCAGTAGAAGCCTTGTCGGAAAGCATTCCCTACAAGGGTCCGTGGAGCAGCGTGGTGACCACAAGCCCCCGAGTGTAGATCCTCGAGGAGCTTTCGGCCTTCCTCTATGGTGAGGCAGCGTTGTAAGATTCCTGTCGGGCTTCATCGGTATAGCTCATTGCCTTCGTCGTAGATCACATATGACTTGGCCCGTCGAGTGATACGACGGGCCTCGGATCGATCTTCTGGTAGCTCGCAACGAATCAGGCAGTCGAGGAACGGTGTGCGCCAGTCGAACGGTCGACTGGGCCGCTGCTCCACCTCCATTACCTCGGCTGCCGCTAGCAGCGCTTCGACGATGTCGGTTTGCTGGGTGGGGGCGGCTTCGACGCTAGCCCCCGAGCCTAAGTTGACGGATGGCTCATGTAGATCTCTCGAGAACGCGTCAGGCGGGACCGTACCTCAAGTCGAGGCAATCTTGGCGAGTTCGTCGGCCGCCTCGTTGTAGCGTCGGGCGATGTGGACGAGCTCGAGACCGTGGAACTTGTCCTCGAGTCGGCGTACCTCTTTACAGTACGCCTCTATTTTCAGGTCGTGGCAGTTGGAGGCCTTCATCACTTGGTCAATGACGAGTTGGGAGTCACCCCGAACATCGAGGCGTCAAACTCCTAGCTCGATGGCGACCTTCAGACCGTTGACAAGGGCCTCGTATTCCGCGACGTTGTTGGATGCTTCAAAATGTATCCTGATGATATACCTCATATGAACGCCCAGGGGCGAGACGAATAGCAGACGTGCCCCAGCTCCTGTCTTCATGAGGGATCCATCGAATTACATCGTCCATAGCTCCGCTTGAACTTGTGCCGGGGGGAGCTGGGAGTCCGTCCACTCCGCGACGAAATCCACTAGGGCTTGAGATTTGATGGCTTTGCGGGGTGCATAAGTGAGGGTCTCACTCATGAGCTCGATCGACCACTTTGCGATTCTTCCCATGGCCTCCCGACTTTGGATGATCTCACCCAAGGGGAAGGATGAGACCACCCTGATAGGGTGGCCGAGGAAGTAATGTTGCAGCTTGCGTCGGGCGAGGATCACGACGTAGATGAGCTTCTGGATCTGTGGGTACCGCACCTTGGTTTCTGAGAGTACCTCACTGACGAAATAGACTGGTCTCTGGACTGGTAGCGCATGCCCCTCTTCCTGCCTCTCAACCACCACCGCCGCACTGACGACCTGGGTCATCGAGGCAATGTACAGAAGCAGAGGTTCTGCGCGTTGAGGAGGGACCAGGACCGGTGTAGAGGTCAGTGTTTTCTTCAAGTTGTTGAGGGCTTCCTCGGCCTCCGGGGTCCAAGAGAAACGCTCAGCTTTATTCAAGAGCCGATACAGCGGCAACGCCCTTTCTCCCAACCTCGAGATGAAACGACTCAGCGCCGCCAAACATCCCGTGACTTTCTGCACACCCTTGACGTCTCGGATCGGCCCCATTCTTGTGATGGCCGAGACTTTCTCAGGGTTGGCCTCGATGCCGCATTGGGAAACAATATAACCTAGGAGCATGCCTCGAGGCACGCCAAAAACGCACTTCTTAGGGTTGAGCTTGAAGTTGTTGGCACGTAAGCAGTTGAAAGCGATCTCAAGGTCCTAAATCAGATCCCCTCGTTGCTTTGACTTGACGACGATGTCGTCGACGTATGCCTCGACTGTCGACCCTATATGTCTGCCGAACATGTGGAGCATGCATCGCTGGTATGTTGCTCCCGCGTTTTGAAGCCCGAACGGCATGGTTACATAACAATACATCGTGAAAGGCATGATGAAACATGTCGCGAGCTGGTCGGACTCTTTCATTTTTATTTGATGGTAACCGGAATATGCATCAAGGAAAGAAAGGGTTTCACATCCTGCAGTGGAATCAACAATTTGATTGATACGTGGCAATGGAAAAGGAACTTTCGGACATGCCTTATTTAAACTCGTATAATCGACACACATCCTCATTTTCCCATTCTTTTTCTTAACTAGTACAGGGTTTGCTAACCAGTCGGGATGATGAACCTCCTTGATGAATCTGGCCATCAAAAGCTTGTGGATCTCCTCGCCAATGATCTTGCGTTTCTCCTCGTCGAAGCGACGCAGCCGCTGCTTCACTGGCTTGGAACCGGCTCGAATTTCCAAGGAGTGCTCGGCGACTTCCCTCGGTATGCCTGGCATGTCCGAAGGACTCCATGCAAACATGTCGGCGTTCGCATGGAGAAAGTCGACGAGCACGGCTTCCCATTTGGGGTCGAGGTCGGCGCTGATCGTCAGCACCTTGCCGTCGGAGTTGTCGGGGTTGAGCGGGATCTTCTTCGTTCCTTTCACTGGCTCGAAGCTGCCCGCGTGACGTTTGGGCTCTGGGGCTTCCACAGCCAGGGCCTCGAGCTTCGAGGCGAGCTCGGTGGAGTTCTCGACAGCTTCCCCATACTCGACACACTCGACGTCGCATTCGTACGCGTGCTCGTAGGAGGAGCTGACGGTGATGACCCCCTTTGGCCCGGGCATCTTCAGCTTCAGGTAGGTGTAGTTGGGGATAGCCATGAATTTCGCGTAACCCGGGCGCCCGATGATGGCGTGGTACGCGCCTCGGAATCCCACCACCTCAAAGGTGAGGGTCTCCTTTTTGAAGTTGGCCGCCGTGCCAAAGCAGACTGGTAGGTCGATTCGACCTACCGGTAACGCCTTTTTTCTAGGTACGACACCATGGAAGCCACCGACGCTTGGTTGGAGTTGCGCCCTGTTGATGCCAAGAAGGTCGAGGGTCTCGAGGTAGATGATGTTTAGGTTGCTGCCGCCGTCCATCAACACCTTCGAGAGCCTGGTGTTGACGATGATGGGGTCGACGACGAGCGAGTAGACGCCAGGGGCGACTACCTTGTTGGGGTGGTCGTCTCGATCGAAGGTGGTGGGGGTGCTCGACCAACTGAGGTACTGGGGCACTGCCATCCTTGCCGCAAAGACCTCACGGCATTCCCTCTTACGTTGCCTTGCGGTCAGCTGCGTCGAGGGTCCACCGTAGATCATGTAGCAGTCATGGACAGCTGGGAAACCTTCGTCGTCTTTGTCGTCCCCTTTGTTGCCATTTTTCTCTTTCTTCTGGTCGTCCTTCTTGAAACCTAGACCGTCGAAGTGCTTCTTCAATATACGGCAGTCCTCGAGCTTGTGGCAGTCCCGGGGGGTCACACCAACGAGTAAAACTTGTATGTGTGCTCCCTTTTCAAGATGGTGATGCAAAAAGACACAAGGATTTATCCTGGTTCGGGCAAGAGAAGGCCCTACGTCCAGCGGGGGGGAGTGTTTGTATTATTTTGCACCTAAGTGCTTGTACAGGGGTGAATACAAGCGTGGTATGAACCGAGATGGGGTGAGGTTGCTCTACTACGTATCGCTGGTCTTGTGTTCTGTTTTGCCCATTCCCGGACCTCCCCTTTTATAGTTCCAAGGTGAGGCCCAGGGTACATGTATAGGCGACAGAGTAGGGGTCGATAGAGGTATGGTGCGCTGACCTACTCGAGGCTTCCGTACCGGAGTGGCCTCGAGCCATCTTGTCTTGGTACTTTGATGATGATTACGCATGCCCCTGAATCCTGCTCTTGTACGCCGTCTTGGACAGGTCGATCTATTGCACGCTTGTATGTCGCGGCAGCAGCTACGCCAGAGCGGTTAGAGTGCTGTCAATCATCGCCCAATCCTTCTCTAGGAAGGAAACGTGCCTGCTCGAGGGTCTGCTGCCATGTAACGCCTCGCCGGCCAGAGCGCTGACTTTGGGCGTCTCAAGGGGGGCCTTGACTGGATGTGACCCATTCCCTACGCTCTGTCACACCCTGGCTTGTTTGGTGGGGAAGGCTGCAAAAAGAATGACAAGACGGGTGCCGGTCTCCTATCATGCTTCCCGTGACTGTCGGGTTAGGTGAGAACACGGCAGGCGCATTAAATGCCCTGGTTCCCGTGCCTGCGTCAGGCGGCGGGCGGCGTCCTTGCGCTCGAGGTCTCCCGATTTGTACGAGCCCGTTTCCTTATTCGATGGTAGCCGACGCTCCAGCCTGGGTCAATTTGCTGGACGCTATTTCCGTGTTCGAGGCTACGGTCGTCGAGGACCGTGCGTATGATTGGGTAGGTCGTCGAGTTGGAGGCCTCGACCTGCGTACGGATGTTCTCGATATGCATATCAGTTAGTGTACCCCTTACTGATATCCTTGACAGAGCGCGTGAAGGGCTCGTGGTGTAAAATTACATAAATGACTTAGGGTCAGTAGACTGTAAAATAGGAATATGCCGGTATATTCCCCCACCGTCATAGGGCATTTATGTAATTACCTTAGGTTGGTTTCTAAGCTCTATATAAGGGGAGTGATGCCACCATTAAGAAAGGAGAGAGATCATTTACCGTTTCCACCTACTGTTGAGCTTTCTGTTCACTGTTCCTTAGTCCCTCACTGCAACGCGTGAGAAGACCCTTGATACACTGTGTTGCTGGGGAGTGCAGTACACACTTTCACAACATTGGCGCCCACCGTGGGGCTCAAAGGATCACCTGCGATGGCTGGAAAGAGATCGAGCACCACAAGACCTCAAGCGGAGTTCTCTAGGAGAGGAAGACCGAGGAGAGCCGTGCGAAGTGCATACGCGACCGCAGAACAGGTGGGCCCTGAGGATGTGCAGCTGGATGCTGGCTAAGCCCCTCGCGTTGGGGAGCCAGCAGAGCCCACAGCCGCTCAAGAGCTTCAACTACTGCAAGCACAACTACAGAACCTTCAGCAAGAGCGAGACCGGATCACTGCTGCCTATGCGGCCAGCCAGGAGGCAGCGCTGGCAGTAGCGCAAGCAAGTGAGATCAGGCAATAGCTTTCAGTCTTGCAAGCAGATATCCTGAGCATGCATTCACCACCGCAACCGACGGTCCAGCTCGCGGTTTTACCAAGTGCCGGTCCGACAATGACTGTGCAATCGGTAAACTACAGTGGCACACTGCGGAGCACTCTGGACCTTCGTTCCCCTCTGTCCGAAGGATTGCAGGCCTCCCCCTGGCCGGCTACCTACAAGCCGATCACCCTCCCCAAGTTCAATGGAAAGACGGACCCTCGTAAATACCTAATGAGTTTTGAGGCAGCAGTAGCCTCAGCAGGAGGAAATGAAACTGTAATGGCAAAATCCTTTGTGATCGCAGCCAAAGGAGATGCCTTGGCATGGTACTCAATGCTCAGGCCTGGGTCGATCTATTCGTGGGAGAACCTCTGAGACAAGTTTCTGGCAAATTTCCAAGGATTTGCTGCTGAATCACTGACCTCCACGGACCTGTTCCAGTGCCGCCAGAGCCAGGGAGAAGCACTGTGAGACTACTTTCAAAGGTTCGTGCAGACTAAGGCAAGAGCACCCAGTGTGCTAGAGGAGGTTGCCATAGAGGCGGCCATCATAGGCCTTCGTATAGCCCCCTTTGCAGCTCATTTGGCCAGGGAAAAGTCGGCATCCATGCACGAGCTGTACCGCGAGTTTGAGAAGTATTGCAAGTCGGACAACGACTTCTGCAAAAGGCTGAAGGAGTAGAACTCCCAGAAGAAGCAAGTCGATGATAGGAACTCGCAGAAGAAGAACCTTAGCCAAGATGGGCGTCATCCTCAGCGGGAAGCTGGTGGGTAGATGATGAATATTGAGCAGCCAAGAAACGACAAGTCGGGGCATAATCACCCACCAGCGAAACCGCGAAACTCGGAACACGGATTTAACCAAGTCGGAGGAGGAGGTGAGAACAGAGGGTGGCAAAAGAATCAGAAGCAGCGACAACGGAAGCAATATTGTTTCTTCCACGGCGAAGAGAAGGGTCACTCAACTAGGGATTGTCCACATGCCAAAGAGACTCAGGAGAGAATCAAGAACAGGTCGGCACCGCAGCCTCCGCCATCAGTCATTCAACCAAGGGAAGTGAATCACACATTCCCACAATCCTTCTACCATTCATACGTCGGAGGATCAATCCAGCAACACCCAGCTCCAATCCAGCCCAATGCGTTTGCTTTCGCTTACTATCCTAGTTTCCTACCGGCTTGGCGCCTGGCGCAGCAACCTGCAGAACAAGGCCAACAACCCACCTATGCACCCCCGACCCTCGCAAATCACATACATCGAAACCACGCAGCCCCACCAGCAATCGCTACCCCCTCCACCAAATCAACTTCAGTTAATCCAAGCTCCACCCCCACCAAAACTAGAACCTCACCCTGACAATCAGATCACCCCCCATACACCGCTGCCTACGATCGAAATGATCTTGCCAATAGCTGGAGGATCCTCAATGGAGTTCCAGACCAAGAAGCAGAAGAAGGATCATCTTTGTCTAGTCAACAACATTGTAGTGCAAGGCCCAGTCCGCTGCACCGATTGGTCCAGAACCCCAATAACCATCTCCGAACAGGATCTAAGGTTGGAAAGCTACCCACATGCGGATGCAATGGTCATAACAGCAAACGTTGTGGGTTGGGGAATCAACAGGATCTTGATAGAGTCAGGAAGTTCTTCAGTCATAATATTTGCCGGAACCTTCGACCAAATGAAGCTCAGTAGAAGCCAGCTTCAACCTTCAGAGTCACCTTTGATTGGGTTCGGAGGAAAACAGATACACACTTTGGGCAAGGTCGCCCTACTAGTATCCTTTGGCACAGCGGAGAACGCAAGGACAGAGTACATTACCTTCGACGTGGTAGACCTGCACTACCCGTATAACGCCATATTCGGCCCAGGGTTCTTGAAGATATTCAATGCGGCTACTCACATGGGATACCTGTGCATGAAAATCCTGGCTCTGCACGGGGTGATCACTATTCACAGAAGTAAAAAAGAAGCAAGAAACATAGAGAAAGCAATCTACAAGTCTTTCCGGAACATAAACTCCATGGACTCCACGCAAGAAGGAGCTTGCCAATCACCGGATATGCCAAGGGGGAAAACAGACCTGGTTGATTAGGAGGAAACAAAATGTGTCCCTCTGCAAGAGGCAGTGCCGGATAGGAAAGTCACCATATCCGCGACCCTTAGCAGAGAGGAGGAGCTTGAGTTGCTGGACGTGCTACAGAAGAAGCAGGACATCTTTGCTTGGAGTGCCTCTGACCTGCAGGGAGTTAGCAGAGACATCATACAACACTCGTTGGACATCGACCCAAGAATGAGACCGAAGAAGCAGAGACAGAGGAAGATGCCCGAGGAGAGAATCTTAGCATCTAAGGCGGAGGTTCAGAGACTTCTGGATGCAAATGTCATCAGAGAAATTATGTACCCAAAATGGTTGGCAAATGTAGTTTTGGTCCCCAAGAAAAATGGAAAAATAAGAATGTGTATAGACTTCACAGATCTCAACAAAGCTTGCGTCAAGGATTCCTTCCCCTTGCCAAGGATAGACACCTCTATCGACAAAGCCGCCGGTTGCCAGAGATTTTCACTCCTGGATTGCTTCTCCAGATATCACCAAATTTGGCTCAAGAAAGAAGATGAGGGCAAGACAAGTTTCACGACTCTGTTCGGGACATATTGCTATACCAGAATGCCCGAGGGTCTCAAGAACGCTGGAGCAACCTTCTCCAGAATGATGAAGAAGGTTCTGGAAAGTCAGCTGCAGACAATCATTATAGCATACGTCGATGACATTGTCGTCATGAGTAGAAACAAGGAGAATCACATCAAGGACCTGTAGGAAACCTTTGCTAACCTCAGATCTGCCGGGCTGAAACTGAATCCGAAAAATGTGTATTCGGGGTCAGCAAGGGAAAAATGCTGGGATACATCGTTAGCTCCGAAGGAATTAGGGCCAACCCAGATAAAACAAAGGAAATCATGTCAATGGCAGAGCCTTCGAACAAAAAAGAGGTGCAGAAGCTAACTGGTCGAATAGCAGCTCTCAACAGGTTCATTTCTAGATCTGCAGAACGAAGCCTTCCATTCTTCAAAGTGCTAAGGGGAGGAGATAAAGCTGAATGGGGTCCGAAACAATCGGAGGCATTCACACAACTCAAAAGCTATATTGAGACCAATCTAGTGGTAACTGTGCCTGAGCCAGACATTCCCTTACTGCTGTACGTGGCTGCCTCCGAACACGCGGTCAATGCTGTCTTGGTGCACGAAACAAGTGGCCATAGGGGAACGGTGCAAAGGCCCGCCTACTATGTGTCCGAAGCTTTGTAAGGAGCAAAGTTGAACTACACAGAAATAGAAAAAATCACGTACGCAGTCCTGTCTACATCAAGGAAGCTCAAGCATTACTTCCAAAGCCACGAGATCAAAGTGCCCACATCGCAGCCTTTGGGTGACATCCTTAGGAACAAGGAGGCCTCTGGGTGTATAGGGAAATGGGCAGCTGAGCTATCGCAGTTCGATATCACCTATGTCCCATGAACCTCCATCAAGTCGCAGGCGCTTGCTGACTTCATGGTAGATTGGACACCTTCGAACAAAGAAGAGAAGAAGTTAGTCGACCAGCCATGGACACTGTATACAGATGGTGCCTGGGGGCAATCGGGAGCGGGAGCAGCAGCGGTTCTGATTGCACCGTTAGGACTCAAGCTAAAATATGCTACGAGACTCGAATTCAGAGCAACGAACAACATAGCTGAGTATGAAGGACTCATCCTCGGACTGAACAAAGCTAAGGCTTCGGGAGCCAAAACCCTGCTCATCAAAACAAACTCCCAGGTGGTGGCAGGACAGGTGGAGAAGGAGTACTTGACACACAACTCCGAGTTAGCAAGATATTTGGCCATCGTAAGAGGGCTGGAGAGAATGTTCAAGGGGTTTACTCTGCAGTACATTCCAAGAGCTGAGAACAGCGAGGCAGATGAGCTAGCCAAAGCAGCAGCCAACAACAATGCCCTGCCAGAAGGAACCTTCTACCAAATCCTTGAAGCGCCCACAACTGAATTGTTACCAAAGGCTTTCCGCTCAGTCCTGCTGACAGAAGGCGAGGACTGGAGGTAGGCGATAGCAGATTCTCTCAATGGCAAAACAGCCGCAGAAGACGAAGTAGTGACTAAAAGAATGGAAGCAAGAGCAAGAAATTACACCATCATCGATGGAAACTTGTACAAAAAGGGTGTAGTCCAACCTTTGCTAAAATGCATATCACAAACTGAGGGTAGAGAACTCCTGCAAGAAATACATTCCGAGATATGCGGATCACACATCGGCCCCCGAGCGTTTGTCTGCCAAAGCACTGAGACAAGGTTTTTATTGGCCAACTCACATCAAAGACGCAGAAGAGATTGTGAAAACATGCAAAGCTTGCCAAACCTTCTCACCAATTCAGTCCGGACCTTCAGCACCAACTCAGCTCATATCACCATCATGGCCGTTGCAAAGATGGGGAATGGACCTGGTAGGGCCGTTGCCAACGGCCCAAGGAGGAAACAAATTCGCTGTCGTAGCCATCGAATACTTCACAAGATGGATCGAAGCGAAGCCACTAGCAACCATAACCTCAGAAACAATCAAGAAATTTTTCTAGTAGAACATAGTCTGCAGATTCGGAGTTCCAAGCCTGCTCACAGTCGACAACGAGAAGCAGTTTGATTCAGATAAGTTCAAAGAATTTTGCCGTCACATATGAACCAAAATTGCTTTCGTGTCTGTCTACCACCCAGAATCAAACGGAGCAGTGGAGAGAGCGAACAAGATAATATTCTCCGCAATCTCTAAAACACTGCTCAACCTAAGAAATGGGAAATGGGTTGACGAGCTACCTAGAGTTGTGTGGTCTCAGAACACAACAGTTTCAAGAGCAACTGGGTTCACACCATTCAAACTCTTGTACGGTGAAGAGGCAATGCTGCCCGAAGAGATCAAACACCAAAGCCTGCACTCCATGAAGCACCAGGTGACAGAGGATGAAGACTACTGCAAGGAGATTCTAGAATCAACAAGATTGGAAGCAGTAGAGAATATCGCCAAGTACCAGCAAGAAACCAAAAAGTGGAGAGACCACAAGGTAGTACGAAAAAACATATAGGATGGAGACTTGGTTCTCAGGAAAAAGGGAGATCACCCAAACACCGGGAAATTACAACCCAAGTGGGAAGGACCTTACACAGCAATGCAAGCGGGAAGGTTGGGATTTTTCTACCTCAAAGACCTAGAAGGAAGAACCTCCACCCACACATTGAACATCAACAATCTATGAAGATTTTACATTTGAATGTAAGGACGACCCTCGCAAAATAAGCGGAGGCGCCCATGTTTTTTAGATACACTTCTTTTTCCTTTTCTCTCTACTTTCTTGCAATCCAAGGTCTGCACTCTTTTCCTCACAGGGGTACTCCTACTAGGAGGTGAGGTTTTTAACGAGGCAGAACCTATGTAAAAAACCTCTGAGATATAAAGAGGAATTTACCCCAGAGACAAAACTCATAAGTCGAAAAATAGCCAGCAACGAGGCTGTAGCATTCGACAAAACATCATGTGATTACAAGGACCCTCCGCAGCTTCTAGCCGAAGGCTAAGAAAGCTCAAAACATCCTCAACGGTGAAAAAACACCATATCCTTAGCAAAAGACCTGGCCAAGAGCCGGGCAGCAAGGAGAACATGGTCAAAGGTGAAAAAGCCCTGTCCACATCAGGCATCACAGCATGACCAGAGAGAATAAAACCATCAAACATGACAAAGACCTAAAAGATATTCAGGCATCAAGAATCATCTAACCTTCACCAAAAGGTGACGAAGGTATCACACACAAAAACAAAACCATTTCACCATCACTCACATAACCTCTAGCAAAATAAGGCCGAAGGTATCCGGTGAATCAGACAAGGCCACCACAACATGACTCCGTCAAAAATACGAAAGTAGCTTAAAGCAAGAAAACAATTCAAATACAAAAAACCACCGTCCACAAAGGACAAAGGTAAAACTAAACTTATACTCTGTACCAAAACAAATGACCCCAACAACCTCAACAACCACTCATAAATCAACAATAAACTCTAACCTAACAACGTACAACCAATCAATGCGAGAAAGCCTATAAAACCAATCGCACTAGGACCCCAACCCTTAGTCAGGATCAGTACACTCAGAGCCAAACAACCAGTGCGAGCCTAGGACACACAAAGGGAAAAACCTTCTCCACCTGGCCATCCTCCAGGGTGCGCGAAGCAGCAGGAGAGTTGACATAAAAATAAGCCTTCATCCAATCCTTCTCCCACTTGCCCTTTTGGCAGAAGGAAATCTCGCACCGCGCTCCAGGCATCGTGCGGCGTGGCATGAACACGCAGCTTTCGAACTGCGCAATGAATTCTTCTCCTTCGGCATTTTTAATCTTCTTTGGCTACCGTTGGAGTTCAAAGTATGAGCAGAAAGTGTCAATATGTGGCACTGCCCCGTAGGATTCACATGCCCACACAAACTTGCTAAGGGTAAGAATCCTATTTGGACTGAAGTGCTGAAACTCCACGTTGAAAGCCTCCATCACTTAGCTGAGGAAAGCATAAGGAGGAAACCGGAGTCCGCAGGTGAAGAAATCCCTGAACACCATGACATACTCCTCCTCAGGCGCAGGCACTGTTTGGCCCGTAGGAGGAGCCTTCACACGACCTTCCTTGAAGAACCCAACCTCAGCCATATCCGCTATGTCCTACGGCCTGATGGTTGACTCCCCAAACTCGAAGGTAATAGCAGCCATCGACTCAAATTCCTTCGCGCTAATCAGATCCCCAACAGAAGCCTCGACGTTAGACAGAGTCTCCTCCAGATCTTGAGCAGTGGCCACCTCAAGCATCCAATCCTCAAACCTCCGCAGCCAACCTCCGGACCTCACACACAGAAAATTCCACAAAGGACCGGAAAAATCTGCCCTCGAAGGACGAGGTGAAGGAAGAAAATTCACCTTAGAACCTCCACAAACACTTAGGAACTAAATCAAACACGACCCAACTACAACTCGCGCAGGCAACTCAGAGACTAGGCGAAAGCTGGCGAAGGAAGCTAAGCAGGCAATGGATGGCAAGGGTGAGGACTCACGCCTCCCCCGCACCCCCTTTTTATATGGGGCGGGCCTATGGCAGGGTGACCGTTGCAATTCCCAGCGCCCAACGGCTATAAGCGGAGGCCTCACCGTGACCGTTACGATTCCCCGTCCCCAACGGCTACCGGCGAGAAATTAGGGAAAGCCAACGGCTACCTGCACAAATTTCACCATCCATTTAATGGCTCTTCGATATCCTCCGCAATTTAATCGACGAAGGATAAAAAATACAACTACTTCGAATGCAAATAACTCTAGACAACAGCGAAGGAATCTCGCAGGCAAGCTATTCAACCCCAAAAACAAAACAAAATTCAAAAAATCAAACAAAAAGCGAAGGACTTCAAAAACCTAAGCAAACTAAGAGAATTCACGACTAAGTACAAGAAACTTTTTTCAAACGGCCTGGATGCACATCCTGCGCACCAAGGGGAAGGCAGCAACCATGCTCACAACCTCCGCGGCGTGACACGTTTTTGAGCACATGGACCGCAGGAGTGCCATTAGCCCAAAAAGGGGGAATTGTTGGGGGCTGGCCGCATCCTTCCCCCTGTCCCTCCGAAGGATATCCTCCACCCGAAGAACCTTCGTACGAAACTGTGTGGAGGTCCTGAGAAAAACTAACGCTAACGCGTCTCTTGTGATACTGAGCAAATGCAGGGACCAAAGACAGCGACGGAGGTCATGAGCGGAGAAGGAAGGAACCTTCGAACCTTCCAATGACGGAGGATGGCCGAAGGAAGGGCGAAGGACACGGCGGAGGGGGCGAGCCTCCGGCGCATCTGAGCCGAGGAACCTCCGGCGTCGCCAAGCCGAGGGACCTCGGTGTAGAAACGTCGAAGGTTCGGCGGTCGGGCGGAGGATTCAAGCATTCGACAAGCTGAAGCCCTGGGCGGGGAGCGCGTGAAGGGCTCGTGGTGTAAAATTACATAAATGACTTAGGGTCAGTAGACTGTAACATAGAAATATGCCGGGATATTCCCTCACCGTCACGGGGTATTTCTGTAATTATCTTAGGTCGGTTTCTGAGCCCTATATAAGGGGAGTGATGCCACCATTAAGAAAGAAGAAAGAGCATTTACTGTTTCCACCTACTGTTGAGCTTTCTGTACACTGTTGCTTTGTCCCTCACTGCAATGCGTGAGAAGACCCTTGATACACCGTGTTGCTGGGGAGTACAGTACACATTTTCCCAACAGTTATCATTTTGTGGCTCACTGATCGATCGATATATACATGATGATTTCTTAATGTATGTCCTCCACGCGTTTGTAGTAGCTAGGATCGGAGGTTGTGGCCAACTAGATCTCCTAACTTATTAAGGCCGTCAAGACCTCTGCCACTAATTCAATGGCCCACAAATATGATGATACTCCTATCTAGCACGTTCACATCGAAAACACATCTCTACTCTCTCTCCCCTAATATATCTATCCCTAATAATAAAGAGATAAAATTTCAGCCTTTTTCTTGTCTGAATTTTGTTGGTAGAGGCTACTTATATCGATGGTAAAGATCGGATAAAAAATTGCTTCGAACGCAACATAGACAAGAAAGAAACTCCTCTCCCAAATCATACTCGAAACCACATCCAACCAATTCAATCCAAGTCCTGATCCAAATCAAATCAAAGAAAAAAACATCTAACCAAATCAAATCCACCATGGACAAATATAGCTATCGATGATCACATCGCGCGTGATGTCGGGGTTGGAGGCGTCACCAGGCTACTGCTCCATGAAGACGAGCCCAGCAGGGACGAAGCCAGCGACAGGGCAGGGCGGGCTCGAGCCCCCTACCGCTGCTGAACATCTGGAGTTCTCTCTCAGCCTCCTAATTTTTTAGCCATAGGTAGATGCGAGGTGTGGGGCTGAGCTCAATCTGGAGTTCTCTATTTTTGAAGTTCCAAATATATGTATTTTCTATTAATGACCGTATTGCCTTTCTGGTATTCTGATACCCATCGATTCATCTCTCCGACGTTTTCTATGGTAAGTCTCGACGCCGACGTTTCGTCTCTCCCTCGACACGCTGCCGCCCATCTCCCCTCCTCCCCTCCCTACGCAGCCAACCGGCCATGGATGGAGGAGAGCCGCCCCTGGAGATGTTGACACAGGGCCAATCACCATAGACGTCGAGAGAAGTGAACTGGAGGCGTCGAGTACTCTAGCCCTAGCCATAGACCGGGCGGCGGCTACTGGTGGCCTGGGCAAGGCCGTTGGTGGGCTGGCCAAGCAGCCAAGGCATGGCCACGGCAAGAAGCGAAGCCAAGGCCACGGCCAGCAGCAAGCCTTGGAGGCCATGGCCAGCAGCGACCCTTGGAGGCCACGGCCAGCAGCCAAGGCATAAGCCACGGCCAGCAGCGGGCAGAGCGACGTTTTTTTAAAGAATCAAGGGCAAAAGAGTCATTTTACAAACAAATGCATGTATTTAGATGAGAAAATAGATTAAAAGAATCAAAATCATATGTATTACGAAGTCCACATGTTTAGAGACATATTTTAACGAAGATAATGTTAGGAGTCATAGAATAGCGAAGCCATACGATTGGAGTCATATAATAGCAATTATCTCCAACCTAATAGCTATATAGGAAAGAAGCTCATCCTTTCTGTTGGCGGTCTCTCGGTTGGTGGCTATCACGACTTCGCAAGACAGGCTTGGAGGGGCGGCAACGGATGTAGAGTGCTCACGCAGGTTCGCCATAGTTTGAAGTCAGCCCCTCCTATATTTTTTCATGGCTTCGTCCGTGGAGCCCAGTGCTCATAGTCGCACCCGGGGAGGAGGACCTGCTCCTTGGGCGGGCGTCTGCTCCAGTTCTGGGACGAGTCCCGCAGCGAGGATATTGCTGGCTGGGTCGCAAAGTACCGCACCCCCGCGCCGGTAGGGAGCGGGCGCAGGAGGAGGGTGGGGCGCTGCGGGATGCGGAGTCGTCCGGGAGAGCATGGGAGAGGACTCGACGGCCCTGGCCGTGGCCGCTGCAAAGGCGGTAGTGGAGGCGGCGTCCCCGACACTGCCGGTGGGTTCGGCCATCAAGATGCATCGTGAGTTGGACTGGACCTTGACGACGCGAGCTGCGGCTGCGTGTAAGGATCGGAACGGGTCTTCAAGATGCCCATCGAGATTTATTTTTATTCTTGTCTGTTTGTTTTTCTCTTATGAAATAAATATTAATTGAAACATTTACTTTTTTCTAATAATTAAAAGGTATTTCATATCCCAGTTGTTGATATAATTTTGGTTAGAAATAAAACTTATAATTTTGATTAGAAATAAAACTTACTTTATTAAAGGAGATGTCTACCCAACAATAAGTTGTTTTAGCCCTTTCCATCAACCAATTTTTTTCATACACTTACACTTAGGGTTGGTATATTGGGAGCCCAGGGCTACAAATAGTTATTGGAAACCCCGGCCAATAGCCCACCCAACTCCTATCTGCGCACAAGTGGGGGACCCCAGGCACTCAACCAATGCCACTCAGTCCACCCATTTAGGTTAACAGAGCTGACGCGCACAGTAGGTGGGGACCGCAGTGGACCCTCTCAAATCGGATGCATGAAAATCTAGGTCAAACTGCATAGGAAAGTTTTGGACGCGATGTTGCATAGAAATTAGTCGATGGATGAATTAAAACTAATTCGTTACTGCATAAAAACCTCTCTACAATCTGGATGTTACACCTGACAAGAGCTGACATAGACTGACATATACTGACATGTGTCTACATGTTTGCGTCCACTCTAATCTCTTCTGTTTTTTCACAATAATTTCTCAACGAAAAATCGGATTTAAAAATGGTTTTCACCATTGAACTCCTGATATTTTTGTGCACGATTCAAGATCCATTGTGAATATATTTTTGAAAAAAAAATAAAATTCATAATTTTGTGCACTATGAGACAAAGTTTTATGCATTCGTCTACGAATAGATCTTGTGAGTGAGAAACATAGAAACGATCATGTGTTTTTTAAAATTTGAAATTTGAATCATGACACGTAACGGCTTATTAAATATATAGAATCACTCGTCAAAACATGTAAGAAAGTGTTGGTGTCAACGTTGAATAGAAATTAGTGGTTGGATGAATAAAGAATAATTTTGTTACCGTATAGAAACATCTCCACATAGAGACGATCTTGTCTTCTCCAAAATTTGAATGCTGACATGTGAGGATCGAGTAGGTGTATAGAATTAATAGTCAAGATGCGCATAAAGGTTTTTAGTACCACGTTGCATATAAATTAGTAGTTGAATTAATAATAATTAATTTTGTTGCTGCGTAAAAACCTCACCACGAGATGGACATTCCACCTAACACAATCATGATTGTCTGTAACAACATCATGCTTTCTGCTACAGGGGCCTATTACAACCAACACCGTCACTACCCATACTCACACCATTCTTTGCACCAGGATATGTTTATTTAATAGAGCAACAATGTATAAAAATCTTACACCATAATTCCCTCTAGGGGAATGAAACATACAAAACACTACACACTAGATGTGGACTATCCATAATGTTCCCAACTCATAATATGCATAGACACTAAGTCAACCAAA
>Ga0182004_10000759_pt1 | contig 21325 bp, 19 predicted proteins | sample Sormic07211540_1_FD_120479 | JGI IMG/M metagenome (GOLD analysis project Ga0182004, IMG submission 120479) | Endophyte microbial communities from Sorghum bicolor roots, Mead, Nebraska, USA - 072115-40_1 MetaG | ecosystem: Host-associated > Plants > Roots > Unclassified | place: USA: Nebraska...
AGACAAACACCAAAACTCATGGAATTCTGTCAGATAAAACCCTAAGTCTAGGTGTTGGTTGCATTTGGATCCTTTTCCATGATTAATTGATGGTTAAATATGAGCATTAAGGACCGTCAACAATAAGTTTGGTGGTAAATATGCATTTGAATCCCTCTTTTCAACTTTTTTGAAAATAGACCTTGGAAAATACACAATATGCAAAATTCATGGAAATTGTCAGTTTTCATGTTCTCATTCAGGTTTAAAGTTCTAATAAAAGTTGACGTTATCGACCGTCAATAGCGAACTCGGTGACACTCGGAGAAGGAGGATGGCGTGACAACGGAGGCAAGCTGACACTACGGAGGTGCACGACGGCGATGGTGTCATGACTGCCACTGTTGGCGCGCAGAGAAGGCGAGGGAGAGGGAGTGGCGAGCACTGGCGAGAACAGAGGGTGGCATGACGCTCGTGATGGCCTTAGCGACCACACGAGTGGGACTAACACCAGCGTACGAGCGCCAAATGGCAACCAGGTGCTGCCGCTGGTCAGCCACGACGCGGACAGTGGCCATGAGAGCTCGATTTAGTGACTGACAGAGGGTATTTTTGTGATGATTATCTCCCAAATCAAGGAGAATTAGGAGATGGTGCAGTTGGCAAACTTGGAGAACTAAGTGAGATCTACAACTTCGTCAATTGGAGCAAGAGCCAAATCAGCCTAGATGAGAAGTTACATGGTTCCCAAAATTCTTGAGGCAAACTGAGTTCACCCCGAGGAGTTAGAAATATTCTAAGTGCTAAAACAGCACCCAAAACTTCCTTGTGAGCCAATTTTGAGCATATGGTGGTCATTTTCATGAGATGATCCTAAAACAACTTTTGATCGTATAAAATTTGCTATAACTTTGTTTTAGGGTGTTTTGACATGCAAACATTTTAAGAAATACTTCTTAATAGGTCAAGCAAAAGAGGTCTACGGGTCAATCTAGGCCAAACTATGACTTAGAAGCATAATTAGAGCAAATAACCAACATGAACATTGATCCCTAGGACATGTTAAGCATAGATAAACTACTTACCAAGGTTATAAGCACATCCCAGCACAAGGTACATAAGATCATACACATAGAAGTCATAAATTAAGCAGAAAACAAGCATAGCACATAAAATGACATGCTCCACATGACATGATGCTCATGAAATGAGATGATAATGACTATGCTCATGTCATGCAAGTGATGTAGTGCAACCATAACACTAGGGTGTTACACCTAGGAATTAAGAGTAGAAATTAGGGTTTTATCAAGTAAAGAAGTAGAGGTCCCTCTAGTTCATGTAGTTCTAGTTTTAGTTTGTCTAGTTGTATCAAGATAATAGGGAGAGAGAGGAGAGAGCTGAGGAGGAGGTGGATCTGTCAGATCTTCCTCAACATTATAAAGCTATAGGATTTGGTTCGTCATTCAGCAATCTCTAGGTCCTTTAATTATACTCCAGGAGAAAGCTAAGTTTAGTTCTTTAATTCATTCTTACTTTATTATACTTATTTGATCTCTGTTCATATTTTATGCTCTAGTTATTCAAGGTAATTAGAGTAGTAAATGCTAGCGTAGACGTGGTGTCTAGGCTATAGTTTACCTGAATTTGTGTCCAATCCCACGGATAGTTGTGGTAGCCCCAGGGGTGACAGCCCAGTTAGGCCTTTATATTCCACCATGTTCGGGTTGGTGTTTCGTAGAGCTTTAAGACATCCTTCTTCCAATTACCTTCTTCCAAATCTTTTTCGAGAGTTGGAAAGGACTTGCTGCTCCATAGTAAGTATAGTATAGTAAGCCTAATCTTGATCATCCAATCAACTTAGAAAACTCTAGAAGGTTCCTCTCCACCCAATAAAAAATATATATATCTTTCTTCACATATCTTCATCCTTGGACGACCTTGATTCTCTAGTACACTTCACGTTCTCTGTGGAAATCGATACTTTGGAATACTCCCGGGTGAAAGCTACATCGGTATCCATGCACTTGCGAATTTTTTGTGTGCGTTTCAAACACCCAACAAGCTTTCTGACACCATTGCCAGGGACTAGCTAGGTTTTTTATCTATCTTTGGTAGTTGCATTAAGAAGTGTCAATAGGTACTATGAGTGCAAGTTTCTCGGAGGGAACATGAGGTACACCAACAACCCTTCGAAAGTAAGTAATACTCATATGTGATGTTGTCTTACTGTTCAGCCTCTCCATTTTTGTTAGTTAAATGTACCATGTCTTACTATTCAGCCTCTTCATATGTGAACCGCCATTGGAACACAGAGCTCATGAAAATAGTAGATGACTTTTAGCTGGTTCATCATGAAAGAAGTAATTCATAAATATCAAAAGTATTTTAATCACAACCAAGAGATAGAAAACTAGAGTATCGTGATCTCGTTGATGTTGCCAGGCTAGAGCTAAACCACAATGATTATTATAGAAGTCATGGGAACAAGCTATCTATGTGTGGAAAACTTTGTCGTATATATATATAAATACTTGGGTGTGATGACTAGATTTAACATTGACTATAATCTGCCATTACTCTTATTATGCATTGAGAAATAACTGTCTATGATGCATGTGTTTTTTATATGTTTATAATTGTCTATGATATATTCTGCGATTTATATTCACTAGTAGGAATAATATGGTGCCAAATTTGAATTATTAAAAATATTTACAGTGACGGCTTTGTTAACATCACTGCCTGAGAAAAAGGGAATTCCACAAGCGGCTAGATTAACAAAACTGTCACTAGAAAATGACATTCATAGGCGATTACTTCCGTGGACCGCCTGTGAACATGAAATTACGAGAAGCAATTGTTTTAACCCACCAAACTGCCAATGTAAACTATTTACACTGGCAGTCACTTAAGTAGACTGTCTGTGAAATTCAAATTAATACAAATGGTTTGGGTAACTGAACAACCTGTGTAAATAATTTCACACTGGCGCATCTCAACTAACCGCTATAAATTCAGTTTTTCTACTATTGAACGCCACTGGCGGAACCTAGTCCACCAGTAAAAACCCCTCTAGAACCGCCAGCACAGTACACCACTGTACTAGTGCAAAGCCTATCAAATTAATTTAGAAAAAGTTAGAAGATTCACTTTTTTATATAACTAATTGGCACTAACTTAAACAAAACTTACGAAAAGTTTATTCAAATATTAAAATATTTATTTCTTTTAATTAGTGTTCTCTATGCACAACTCCAAATTGAAAACATTGGGATGTGACATGTTAATAGACAGTCCGCTGTGGGTGAAGAACAATTACTGAAACACGGGGTGGCTAAAATTATTCTAAGCCTGTGAGATATCTTGATGGATGGTCTGGTGGTGAGGGCGGACTATCCGCCAAAACAAGAAATGATCAGTTACAAGAAACATACAAGATTTTTTTATTTTTTTAGAATTTTTTGATGCACTTTATTCTCTTTTGGGTCGTTACAACCACTATATTGGATCTTGCCTTGCTTTTATGCGGTTTATTAATAGTAAAAGCAGTACATATGGATCATCAACACATATGAGATAAGAGATCTACTCCAAACTAGATGTATAGTACCATATATATGAACTAGTATAAATTTGTGTCACGTGCTACACTTATGATCTCCTATGTGTGATATGCTGATCTCAATTGCCAGAGTTGAAACCTCCAGACAAGAGGAATTTTAGTTATATCTTAGTACACAATGTTGTGTGCTACATTATTTTAGGAAATTTACAATTTAATCTCAGATTTCAATCAAGTTCCAAGTAATATACCACAAAATGATACACAAGAGCACAAGAATGTATCAAAGACATATATAAAAATTATGGTATTTTCTTGATGAAATTGTCAACTTCAAACTTAACCAACACATGCAATGTTGAGAGACAATGCATAAATAAAGCATGTGTCACCCAAACCACGCACAACCTCTTGTTCCACCATGCCACTCTTACTATTTTCCATCCTGTTCTCCCCGTCATATGCACCACCACCCTATTCTTATCTGGTCCCTGTCCTACAATTTTTCTTTTTCTCTAACCACCACTGCCTCCAAATGTCTTCTATGTATACAGGTTGTTTCTCCGCCATATCCTACCAATTATGTGATCCTCAAAGGGAGCACTATTGCTTAGATGCTCATATTAGGCTAATGCGGGGAGGGGATATTGGGCAACAATTGGCGTGGAGGAAAGGTTGAAGTTGATTTTAATCAAGGCAACACGGAGACAATAGCGACAGCGGCAGAGGTGATGATGGCGTCGCCATCAGCTGGTGGATGCAGTGGCTGCCTTGACTGCCTGCAAGATATTGTGCGAGCATTTTCGATGGGATCATGCCTGACATTAGAGCAACGGCCAGTCGTGCTTGATAGAGCCACGCACAATGGGAGAGATGGAAATGTGAGGAAAGAGGAGGTGCATGGTAGGTTAATAGGAAATGGAGTGGGTAATTTGTCTTGCATGTTCACACGACAGGGAAAGAAGGGTACCAACCAAGATGCCATGGTTGTCTGGGAGGTATGTATGTAGCACTCTCTCTTATGTTCCCATCGACCTTGATTTCTTTACATTATGAAATGGTTTACCTTTTTTACAATTCTATTTTTTTAAATTAGTAAAGTTTGTTATCATTGACATGTGTCTCTGAGTATCAAGAATGAACCCATGCATATAATAACGTATACTGAACTAGAAAAGAAACATTAAGAACACATTGTGTTCAGCCATCCAACATTTCATTTTGCAAGGATAACATTGAAACAATTCAATTTCCTTAAGTGATTTTATCTTGATGCAATCAATTGAGGACATAGAGTCAGTATTGATCATCAATTTTCATTTCCTCTATTATAGTAGCTATCATTGTAAACTAAGCAATCAGGGGATGTAACAAATCATCCTTTAGGTCTTGTTTGGATGTTGTCGGATTCACCTCAATCTACATGTGTTGGAGTGGATTGGGATGGAATTTTGTTTAAGTTTCACTCCAATCCACCCCAACGCATGTGGATTGATGCGAATCTCGCTACATCCAAACAAGGCCTTAGGGTTTTATTATCATCCTTAGTCATGTTTTTTGCTAATATGGAAATGATGTCATTGTTTACTATTTTTCCTAGCCTTTCTTGATGAAATGGTCTATATATGTTCAAATTTGAAAAATAGAAATATTGTAGAAATTGTAGCTCCAAAATGTGCATCGCTAAAACTGCACACAGCCACTTGTTCCTCTCTCCTTGCAATATTTTCCATGTCTATTATCAGCATCAGATCCACCACCAACCTATTGTTGTCCATTGCCCATGCTAGCTACAACCGTCCCTTTTTTAGCCTCCATCACCACCACCTTTTGAAGTGTTTTTGTCTTTGCTAGTCGGTTCCTACCCCCTCTTTTTTGAAGCACAATAAGGAGCACCACTGCTAATGCTTTCTCCAGCTAGAATCTTGGGTAACAAACTAACACGGGGAGGTGGGATCTTGATCGGCATGGGTATTTGTTGATGTGAAAGCTAGTGAGTAGATCAATTTAGATAGCACGACAATAGTGCCCACAAATCATAGTGCATGTGAAGACAATATGATGCCTATCTTCGTAAGAGTATCCTTGGTGCAAGTTCTTTTATTGTTTTCTTTACTTTCTCTCATTTTGTCTAATTAGCAATGTTCACTGCTATCTGGAGAATCCAGGTTTAATGGGATATGCCAAACTAAAAAGCAAATAGTATGAATCATATGTGCTGATCTGCCCACCATTTCATATTTCGAGGAAGCATGCTTAGTGGAAACAATTCAGTTTCCTAAAATGTGATGTCTTAATAGAAATAAATCATTGACACACAAACTCGATATGGGCTTACCAATCTTCATTGTTTCCCTACAAGCATAATGATATCTTCAAATTAAGAAATGTTTGTATGTAACAAATCATTGTTCTTTGTTTACCTTGTTTTCTAGACTTTATGCTATTCCATAATGAATTGTTTTCTTTAAACTTTGAAGAATGGATGCTTGTAGACAATGTAGCAATAAAAGATGCATCACCAAACTATGCACATATAATGTTTCTCCATGCCTCTCATACTTTTCCCCCTCCTTGCCTTCATTGATGGAAGCACTGAAACACTACTCTTGACCACTCCCCATCTAAACTTTTTATCTTTGTATTTAGCCACTTTCACTGCACTTTGGCATGTCTTCTCTATGCTGGCCAACTATCCTACCACTTCTTGTATGCGGTCATGATTGAGATTGCCACCACCACCAACTATTTCTTGTGCAAAGATAAATATTGGGAGGCACGTTAGAGCAACCACAATGTTGCAATAAGAGTATTCCATAGGAATAAAATATTTCCTACCAGGTAGTTCAACCGGTTAATAGATTAGTCCATAGCAAAAGCTACCCCTAAGGGTATGGGATACCAATCAGCAATAAAATAATACTATTGTTTCCTACTCCTCTCTCTATTGTTGGCTGGAAGGATGGAAGGGGGCTTTTTTTATCTCGTCATAGACTACATGTTGGCTGAATATTGTGAGAAAATTATAGTAGCTATGGGCTAGTCATGTGGGTCCCATTGTAGATCACTTATGCGACATGGGATCTTGGGTAGAACTACAATAGAAGCATAAGGTAGTACTTTCGTTCTAATCGAGGTGTATGAAGCTATGCCTTTGGATGGTGGGGCAGCATGTGGCATGATTATGTGCAGGATGTTATCCCACTTTAAATTGTGTCATGCATGAAGATGGAGCAATCACTCACTACAATAGTGAAGGTATGACTTGGAGGATTTGGAGGAGATGGAAAGTTGTAGTAGGAGGCAACGTCTAGGAGGATTACTAGGAATGGGATGTGTTAGAATTGTTTGCTCCAGCAATGCAGGTTAATAGTATCACACATAGGGAATCAAAAGGGTAGCACATGGGACATAGATTTATACTATTTCAGGTACGTGGTACCCTACATCAAGTTCGGAATAGATCTCTTATTATCACATGCTCAAGTTTGTAGGACACTGATGGCTAGCTAGTTGCTTGGAGTTTCTATGAACTTGTGTTCAAATACTGACCAAGGGCTCCTCACCCCCTCATTATATAGTCCAGGGGGTGGGATTATAGATAGGCTCATGATCGATTTACATGTGGGCTTTCTAAGATAGAGTTGGTTTCTAAATAAATGTGTTGTTATGCATTGTCTTTCAAGTAGATGAGGTACCCCATTTGATTTGGGCTTCTCGTGTAGCTTGCTTGGTGTACCTTGTCCCCTTTAGGTTGTTTAACATACAATGAGGAAACCTAGATACATATCACCGATAGGATGGGCAATGTATCATGTTTGTTAACATAACAATGTAAGAAGGTTGCCGACAAATACGACATTGCTTCTTAGTACATAGGTATGTACGTAATAGTGAGACTTATCTCTAATTTATGTCTTGGTTTCCTTTTTTATACTCTCTAATATTTTAATCTAAAAAATGATCATAGTTGTCAATATCTACCATGGATTATCGAGAGTAAATCAGTGTATTTATTTGGATAAGCTGCAGACATTAAGACTTTGATAGGTTGAGCATCGCACCATTTTATCTTCCTACGCTAGAATTCTATAGTAAAACAATTCATTTTATTGAAATGTGATATATTATGGAAGAACCAATTCAATCTTTTGTTTTGTATTATTATAGAGATATGTGGAAACTAAGCAAAGTTTATATATATGCATGAAATCATGTTTTCCTGGTTCCATAACATTTTGTTGTGTGGTTTGCTAATACACAGTTGATGGCAGTGCCTACTATGTTTGATTGCCTTTTACTTTTTCATCATTTCTTTTAAAAGAGGTGGAAAATTGAAGATAGATGGCAAATGCTTGACTGATTTGTTCATGTCGTGTAGGAACAAGGTTCAAATCTTTTGTTAGTCATGATGCTTCAAATGCATACATCAGTGCACTAACACTTGGGACATATTAAATTGGCTTTATCCCCCTACTACAGTGTTGGAACCGAGCACTGGTCCAGCCCAAGAACATGACGCCGGTGAGATCGTGGTGAGTAGGGCGAGAGGACGTAGATGGAAAACACGAGATAAAGATATGTTCGCTGCTAATGATTCAGCCTTTTCAGTCCACCCTTGATTGCTCTTATTTAGGGACTCACCAGGATCTCAGAACAACCCTCCAAGTATCCTGCGACACGTTACATGCAGCGTGATCCATCGTTTCACCATGATGGTCACCACGTGTGGCATCATGCACCATGGTTCGTCGTGGCTAAGCATGCCTCTAGCCATGCGCTAACCTGCTCACCTGACTAACCGACTAAGTGAACAAAGATTACAGGACTCAACTCAATAGTTTCACTAACAAAACACCCCACAAACCTGTTGTAGGTGGATGACGCCTAGTGCTTCCCTGAGTTCACTGAACCTAACCCTCCCTAATGCCTTGGTGAAGATATTGGTGAGCTATCCCACAATCCTGATGTGATCTACCTCCACCTTGTCTGCTTCAACGCACTCATGAAGGAAATGATACCCCATATCAATGTGTTTGCTCCTCTCATGATGAACTAGGTTTTTACTTAGGGCTATCGCGGACATATTGTCTATCAAAAGCTTCACTGGCATCTCCTTTGTTCCCATCGAGTCGCCCAATAGCCGGCTCAAGCACACTCCTTGACAGGGCGTCATTGCCGCTGCTACATACTCTACCTAACATGAAGATAAGGTGACAATCTTCTACTTCTGAGATGCCCAGGTGACCATGCTTTTACCGAGGAAGTACACCATAGCACTCGTGCTCTTCCTGACTTCTGTATCACTAGCAAAATCATTGTCACTGTACCCAAGTAAGATTAGTTTCAAATCAGTGTTTCTTTCATACTTGCAGCCGAATCCAGCAGTTCCTTTCAAGTATCAATGAATGTGTTTTAGTGCACCCCAATGTTCCTTACATGGTGCTTCCATGAATCTACCGACCACACTGACTGAGAAGGCTAGATCTGGTCTACTATTCACCAAATATGGGAGGCTCCCGATAATACTCCTGTATGATGTTGGATTGACAACATCATCCTCCATCTTCTTGCTGAGCTTGAGACGAGTTTCCATTGGATTTGCAGTGGCATTGCAATTGTGCATCACTGCAGATTCAAGTATCTTCAGTGCATATGAACTCTGACTCAAGTTGATCCCATCACTCCCTTGCTTCACCTCAATTCCTAGGTAATAGCTCGGAAGTCCTAGATCACTCATGCTTAACTTTTCTTTCATCTCTTGCTTAAACTGTTCGATATCGCTGACATCTAGCCCAGAGATGATAAGATCATCAACATACACCCCCTCAAGAAGAAAAGATCTTTTGTGGCTCCTTCTATACACAACATGCTACATTTTGCATTTCACAAAACCCAGAGCTATCAATTCATTATCAAGTCTTGCATTCTAGGCCATCAGAGCCTGCCTCAACCCATAAAGTGCCTTTCTAAGCTTCAACACTTTCTCTCCTTTGCCAATAGTGAAGCCTGAAGGTTGCTTTACAAACACAGTTTTAGTCAAGTCTCCATTCAGGAATGCCGATTTCACATCCATATGATGTACCTGCCAACCACCCTGTGCTGCTAGAGCCAACATACTCTCACTATCTCAATTCTGGCAATAGGTGCAAAGACCTTATCAAAGTCTACACCTTGCTGTTGAGCATACCCTTTAGTAACTAGTCTGACTTTATACTTGACAATTTTCCCTTCAGTGTTTTTCTTCACCTTGAAAACCCATTTGAGCCCAATAGACTTTTGATTACTTGGAAGGTCACTAACATCCCAAGTCATGTTAGCTTCAATGGCCTGCATTTTAGTCTGCATAGCTTGTCTCCAGCACTCCTGAGTCATTGCCTCCTCCATAGAGCCTGGCTCTTCTGCAGCTACCAAGCAAACACCACTATACTTGAACCCATGCATCTCTACTGTAGTGTCTAGGAGATTTGGAATGGTTCTGTACCTCGTTGGTCCTCCATCTAAGTCTGGAGACGCATTTGTCGGTGGTGTTGCCCACTGAACATTTGCTAGTAAGAGCGACCCTCCTCCAGCTGACATGGAGTGTGTGGTGGTGAAGTTTCATCATGCATAGATGGAATTAACCTAGCAGGCGACCCAACAGGTGAAGCCAGCTCGCCACCGAATGTAGGAGCATCACCCAACTCTAAAACCGGCACTGTTGTTGGACCATCAATAGTACCATCATAGTCTGAATATAGCACATTGAAAGTATAGGGCGCTGCTTCTTCACTGCCTTGCCTACTATCAACTCCCTCCCAATTCTATGTTCTCTTCTCTCATCAAATACCACATCTCTTGACACTAACATCTTGTTATTCACAGGACCATAAACTCGATGTCATTTGGTTCATTCTTCATAGCCAAAGAAGACCCCCTAGACTGATCTATCACCAGCTTGTTTATGCTGGGTCCAAATCTTTTCACCCAAGCAACACAGTCAAAAGTGCATAGATGTCTGACACCTAGCTTCTTTCCAAACTTTGCTTCATATGGAGTCTTACCGTTCTAGCTCTTTGTTGGTGCACAGTTTAGAAGGTACACCACAACCTTTACCACTTCTCCCTAGTACATTCCCAGCACCTGCATGGATTTGAGCAAGCACCTTGACATTTGTACGACGGTTTGATTATGTCATTCGACAACACCATTCTGCTGCGGGGTATAGGCCATGGTGGTATTGTGCTTGATGCCTAGATCAGCGCAAAAAGACACAAACACACCCGAGTTGAACTCGCCACCATGGTCAGACATAAACGCTTTCAGATGGCGCTCTGACTCCAATTTTGTTGCCGCTTTGAATATCTTGAAGTACTGCAAAGCTTCACTCTTGTTTGCCAGTAGCTCCAACCACATGTTCCAACTATGATAATCAACAATCAGTAGAAAGAATGATTTTCCACCCAGTGTCGGTGGTGTAATCTATCCACACGGATCTACATGAACAAGCTCAAGAGGCTTGGGGAAACAGCTTGCGATGCTACTTTCCTAGCATGCAGCTATCACAAACTTGTTCCAAACACCAGATCAGTGGAATTCCTTGCACCATATCCTGTGCTCCTAGTTCACGCAATGCCTTGAAATTTAAATGACCATATTGTGCATGCCATAACTAGCCTTCATCATCCATATTCATCAGCAAGCACACGGGCAAAGTCAGATTTGAATTAAGGACATACAAGCAATTTCTTCTCTCTACCCGAATCAGCACGCCACGTTTGGTGACTCTAGCTTGACACCTCTCGAGCACTGTAATGAGGCCATTATCGATCTTGACAGTGCATCCTCCTTCCTTCAGTTGCCCAAGACTTAGAATATTATATTTAAGTGAGGGGATATAGAATACCTTGACAAGGACACGATGTTCCTGATTCTTTCTAGCGATTGTCACGGTGCTAATCCCTAAATCTCCATCTCCAAACCTCATGGAGCCTCTAACACCTTCATCGAGACTGGCTAGTGCCTTGCGGCACCCAGTCATATGGTCCGTGGCTCCTATGTCCAATACCTATGCAACTTCTCCGTACTCCACCGGAAACACACATTCCTGGTTCATAAAAACATGTTGTTTTGTCGCGGCCGGTGTGCACACCAAGTTACATAACTATGCCACCATGAGTAGTCTAGATTTTGCATCGGTGCTGGCCTGGTGAGCAGCCTCCTGCCGCTCTTCGTTTGTTGGCTTCTTGGTCATGCATTCCTTTGCCTAATGGCCCATTATGCCGCATTTACGACACTTTCCCTTTCGTCGAGGCATGCCTTTTGAAGTGAACCTATTTCTGGTGTCACGTGGGTCACCTCCACCGTGTTCCCTGGTTCTCTCTTTCTTCACATAATGACCTATGTGTCTTCTCCATAACCTACTCTACGGTTGGCTCGAATTTGTCCTCGACCGCTTGGAGATGACCGACAAGTTCCTGGATCGACAGCTTCTTCACATCTTTGAACATCTCGATGGCCATGGCTACCTGACTATAGCGTACTGGGACGACTCAAAGGAATTTCTTCATGAAGCATGATTCATCGACACTCTTCTCTCCTAGTCCCTCTAGATAAGTCACAATCTTGGAGATTCTAATGGCAAAATCATCAATGGTCTCCCCTGGCTTGAACATGATTGCCTCAAATTCAGCTAGCAACTTCTCGGCATTCACCTCTTTGACATGATCTGCTCCAAGCCACATGGTCTTCACTGCCTCCCATGCTGCCTTGGCTGTCTTCTTATTCAGAAGCATCAAATGCATCTCAATTGGCACGCCATGAAGCATTGCTCCCAGCGCCAACCGATCTCACCTCCGCTCCACCTTATCGTCCTCAACCGCATCCCGCAAGAACTTGCCTTCTAGATTGCACTATGTATGTGAAGACCACGCCTGATAATTTGTGCGAGTCAACATCGACCAAACTAGGTTTCCTGCCACCCGATTGAATGCACGCTCCATCACCTCCTTTTCGCCTGATCCTGAACTCATCTTGGGCGACACCACGCAACACCTTCTTCTTCTTGATTCTAGTAGATCAAACTACCCTACTCCCTCACCAATCCTCTCCGCCACGAAGGACTTCTCCTCTGGCGATCCATGACTTTGATACCACGTGTTGGAATCGAGCACTGCTCCAGCCCAAGAACATGACATCGATGAGATCATGGTGACCACGGCGAGAGCACGTAGATGGGAAACACAAGACACAGATATGTTCGCTGCTAATGATGCAGCCTTTTCGGTCCACCCTTGATTGCTTTTATTTAGAGACTCACCAGGATCTCAGAACAACCCTCTGAGTATATCGCGCCACGTTACATGTAGCGCGATCCATTGTTTCACCACGATGGTCACCACATGCGACGTCACGCACCATGGCACGCACAAACGACCGAACCGGGACACGCCGTGGCTAAGCACGCCTCTAGCCACACGCTAACATGACTAACCGACTAACTGAACAAAGATTACAACAACTCGGTAGTTTGGCTAACATACTGTGCTACCTTGTCCTATTTCTAGACTTTGGTTGTTCCTTGCCCGTATATGTAGATAACCCATCATTGTCTTTGATGTGCTACTAGAGGCTCAACGATAGGTGAAGGACAGATCACTCATCTTGAAGTCGGCATAATACTATTTGTTCTTATCAAATGTTCAATGTTCCAACTTAAGTAAAGAATGCTACTAGAGACTACAACACCAAAACATTATTCCTCCTCCTCCTTGCACAACGATAAATTAAATAGCGAATTTTGTATTTCTCATTGTGTTCTATGTGATCTCTATTTGAATTTTTCTTGTTTCCTAAAATACAATCTAAGGTACCAATCAACATTTTAAAAGGAACAATTGAAAGGATGGTTTAGCACTAAGGATGGAGCAACATTTCCATAGAGTTTCAATTAACTTTGTAGGCTTAGACATTTGGAAATTGGAAACAATATATTGTTTTCGAAGGAAGATATCCTCAGCAATAGAATGGACTGTTAGATGAAAGGTACAGGGGGCGCATATAGTATATAGGAAAGGATATCCTAGGGTTTAAAGAATTAGATACCCAATCAACAGAGATCCTTGCCTAATAATAAATCATCAACCATTAAACCCTGTGGGCACCTAGGCCCATGTGGCTGGCCCATTAACCCTGTAATCCTGATTCTTACAGTTTTATAAAAAAATCATTTGTGATTTGTTCATGGAGGAAATATTATCCTTATTTATTACTAATATAGTAAAGAAGATTGTGATTTGGCATGTGCACAGACAAAAATATCTAAATATTGATTCATAATTGTCTCTTGTGAGTAGAATTGAAACATTTAAAGCTGGTATATACCAAAAATTGGCTTCAGAATAATTATGTTTCTATGCCAATAAATATAATATATACAAATTAGATGTCATAGATGTATTTTGTAGATTGTGTGATGTCAAAAACAAACTTCCTGTGACCGGATCAAGTAAATATTTCTTGAAGTTTTAGGATTAAATGGTTGAGGTTTAAATAGCATAATGTGACATGGGGAATGCTCTAGACCTCATAGTTGCCAGCCCCTTCTGTGTCTCGCCACAGCTAGGGCAACACCACCAAAAATTGGGAGACCTGCAAAGAGGGCAGAGGAGGGGCCTCGATCTTCTCCATGTAGCTATCACAATGCGCAGTTGGGTCTAGGGGCAATGTGCTGGTGTCATGCACAAAAATTTCACCATGCAGCATGGGGATCCGGGGGTGGGCGCTAGCGACTACCAAATCTTGGCCTGCAACGTCTATCATCACGCTTATGGATCTGACTCAGTCCTGTTAGGTTCTAGAATTGAGGTTATGGTGCATGCTATGGTGGTAGTGTGGCTACTCCCGGCCTATTGTCAACAACAGCTATGAGTGGATGGCATGCATCTTGTGGTGAATGTTGCATCAAGTGGCCATAGTCGGTGTAGATTCCCATGTTGTAAAACTGCGCCATTAGGTTGCCCACGTCTGTGTAACTTCATACTCCAAGGAGTCTAGCACAGTTCTTAAAAAAAAGTAGCCAGGAAAATACATGGTTTTTGAGTAGTGTGGTGTGTGTGTTACTTGGGGCCTCCCCCCCCCCTTGTTTCTTCTAAATATAATGAAGTGCGGTTCTCCTGCGTTTTTGAGACAAAAAAATTCATGGCGTCCACAGACCATAGGTGACAGATGGCTAATGTGGGCAGTACGTGACTTGCTATAGTTGTAGCATGAGTTAGCGTTTGGTTTCTGTGTGGAGGGTGATGCAAGTTCGACGAGTTTTGTGGGTTTGTTTCTCCCTGCCATTTGCGTGCTAGTGAGGTACCTTTATGCATTGCCTAAAAATCTTGGCAAGCATATGTTGGATCTAACAATAGTGACCCTTCAGGCATCACTCTCTTCTTGGAAGTATTGTCAAGTTTTCCTTAACATATGGTGAAATTTTGGATCTTCTCGAGCATTGCAATTTAGTATATAGCATTTGTCAATCCACGGTTGCACAACTAATTAAAAAAATAGAACATGAACTTTTGAGTACTTGAAACATATATATGGGTCAATGCTATCTCAAAAATAGTTATCACGTTCTACAATTTTAACATAAAGTTTGTCTTCATGCCACATAATTTATACAAGTTATAAATTATGTGCAGCAGATATATATTTCTAGGGTGGTCCATATTATCTAAGGTCCCTTGAAATGCTTCTATTTCTAGGGGTGGTTGGTACACCAACCCTAGGAATCACTTTCCATGGAGGATATATAACAAATACACATCTAAAACTAGTTTGTGTAGTACTTTTGCCATTCTTTTTTACATGTCCCATTAGGTTTATTCTATATCAAACATTACTGTATATTTTACCATCATTTTGAAAATTCCATATAGTTTTACAACCAATGAATTATATATTATTAAAAAACATAGTGAATCTTAAAAGAAATCTTAACACATGAACCTATACAATTTTTTTTTGAAACTGATAGTCAAAGGTACAAATATTTGACTTACGATAAATCTAATAGACATGTAAATAAAAACAGACAGAGTAGTGATAAAAGCATGGCCTGCATAAGCATGAAATGTAATTAGAAAAAAAGAGTGAATATTTTTCATTAAGTATACTACACCTTTCACCATGGCGCCTTTAAATGAGTAAATATATTTTCCTATTTCCAATTTTTTTATCTTATATATTTGTATTCTCTTTACATCTGATCATAACTCTTTGGAGATATTGTTGCATTATGTACAGAATTTTAATGGAAGGTCAGACACGGTTTTTTGTGGAGTTTTTGATGGCCATGGTCCGCATGGCCATATTGTAGCAAGGAAAGTTAGAGATACTCTCCCTTCGAAGCTGCGTGATTTCATATATGATGACTTTGGGGAGAGCCCCATTTGGAATTCAGATGGTTCAATTCTAGAAGAAACTTTATCTCCGTATGCAGATGAAGAAGACAAGTCTCCAATGTCTCTACCGAAAGAACCACGTCGGGAATTCTTTTTCTCAATGAAAGATTCATTCCGAAAGGCTTTTAGAGTAATAGATAATGAACTTAAATTACATCGGAATATCGATAGCATTTGCAGTGGAAGTACAGCAGTTACTTTAATCAAGCAGGTAACTTGGTTGCCCATTTACCTATATAAAAAAGTAGTTTGTACTATTATTACATGAGAATTTAATATGTCTATAGTTCTGTACAAAAAAATTAATATGTCTATAATTTAAAGCTTTGACTCATTATCAGGGCCAGGATCTTATTGTTGGGAACTTAGGTGACTCTAGGGCTGTATTAGGAACCAGAGATCAAAACGGCCGTTTGGTTGCTCATCAATTGACAGTTGATTTGAAACCCGATCATCCAAGTAACTCTCTGTCACTTCCAAAATTTTAAATATTTGTCTTCTGTTCCTTTTTCAGTCCCAATGTGAAGCTTGAATGGGTTGTTAGGTAGCTACCATTGTTAGGAGAACGTAACAAAGGGGGAGCAGACATATAATGGATACTTGCTCAATTGTCAAGTGGTAACGATGTGCAGCTGCCAGCTTACCACACATGATAGAAACTAAATTTGAATAGACCAGCTAATAGGATATGGAGACATCTGACCATAATTTAGAAATTATAATCTATCATAGAGACTTGCTAGATCGAGGATGAAATTTCGGATAATGGGACTCAATCAATCCGTTGTCCGGCACATATTATCTGCACGGATGGTTTTTTGTCAACCATAACATCTCGTCTATACATGACTATCCAAAAATAGTAATAACAAAATAAGTGTAAAATCATCCACATATTTTGATTTCAGAATGATTTTGTGTAGTACTGGTACAACTGGTGTCTTAAAAAATATTCGGTCTCTCTTTGTAAATGATTTGTTCATTTGAGTGGAATGACACTTGGTGCTAGAAAAAAACACATGTTATTCGATAACTAGCTTAAAAGCACATGTTTGGGTCCTGTTACAGGTGAAATCACACATCTCTTATATGTTCTCCAATTTTTTTCAGCAATTTCATGCTTCGAACTTGGCACTACCAACAACAATTTATAGACTCATCTTATTTTTAAACTGTATACTCCCTTCATTCCCAAACATATGTCATTTTGATTTTATTCTAAGCCATTTTTTAACTTTGATCAAATTTGTAGAGAAGTGCACCAACGTCTGAAACATCAAATTAGTATTATAAAATCCACTGAAATTTTTTTGATAGTGCATTTATTTTATATTGTAGATGTTATTTTTTTTGTAGTTATAAACTTGGTAAAAGTCAAGCTTAACTAAAGATAAACTGAAATGGATTATATTTTGGAACGGTAGAATATAGCATTTTGGAGCCATATCAGGTTGTAATTCCAAAGCAGTTACAGTAGCTCTTTATCAAACAAGTTTGCTGCAACTAGTTATGCGGCGAGCTAGAATTACCTATGGTGTAGGGCCTATAGCCATTATGGCCTCCCCAACGTGGGTCAAAGAAACGAAAACCATTGGTCCGAAGAACCAACGAATATGACCAGCAACAAAACAGTGAGCTGAAAGAAAGAATAAACCTTGAGCACGAACTTAAGCTTTGTTGGGGTCCATGTGTCTTCGTCATCTACGACCTTTGCCAAAGGACTTACTGACTAAACTGATCGAGAATGTAATGAAAGAATTTCGCTACACAAAATAAAGCAATTTCTAAAACTAAGAGTATCTCCAACAGTGTTTCTTAAACACACCCTCTAAATTATCATTTCGAGAGTTATTTGAATACAATCGCTCTCTACGTCTTTTCATCCTCCAATAGTTTTTTATATCTTATACACACTATAGAGAGTCAGTTTCACCTTTTATCTTTAGCTAGCAAGAAATTTGGAATAGAGGAAGGAAATATTTGGAGATCTAATATAATTAAATAAATTGTATGAAGGATAAAGAAAACTTACTTTTTCTTTGCGGGTAAACACTTAGAGTTACTTTAAGAAGCACTCAGGGACTTCTATTATGGAAGCAGAATAGGCTTGGCTCCAGATTATATGGTGGCTTGCATCCGCATTCCGTTAACCAGCAGCGAAGCTCCATGCGTCGCTCCAGGCACCTTAGCCATTGCCTACCTAAGAGGCTTTTTTATGGAGAACATCACCGATGGCCTTCGAGTTAAACAGGAAAGTATTCAAAGTTGTTCAAAACATGTGAAGGTAATGACAACTCCTATTAGCACTTATTTTACCACAAAAATCTGTGGGGGAGATCCCAACAGTGAGTAGTATTTTTCTTTGTATTTTTAAAAGAGTTAGAGCAAACTTACAAGCAGGAATTAGCTAAAAGAATCTAGCCAAACACAGAAGGAGGACCTAAGAAAATCCTTGAAACGTACTGACTTATGGTTACATTGAATTTTGAAATTGCCTAACCAAATTGAAGGAGCCAGGTCTTGTCTCTGGAACACCTTGTCATTCCACTGCTTCCGCAACTCCCATGCTGCAATTAGAGCTGCCTCAGTGAAGAAGGGGACGTTGTGTGCTGATCCTGCACGCATGAGTCTATCCCAGAAAGGAAGTAGATCATCCCACTGGAACTAGAATGTTGTCCAGCATTACTTGGCGAAGGTGCATTCAAAAAATAGATGTTCGATAGTCTCTTCTATACCACTACTGCACATGACACAAGTTACCGTATACTGTATGTTTAGGTGTTGATGTAGTAGCATCGTCTTGGTGTTCAACCGGTCCACCAAGATGCACTATGCAAAGAATTTGATTCTTGGCGTGCATCTTGATTTCCAGATGATCTTATTGTGCTTCATATTCACTGAATACATGTTGATAGAAGTGGCGGGAAGTGTACTTGCTTCTCCAGATAGGAGCCCATCTGTCAGCAATAGTATCCTCATACGGCAGGATCTCTAACCGGCTCTGAAATTGTTGGAATTCCTCATAAGCTTGCTATAGTAGTGGGAGGAAGAACATATCATCAAGATTCTGAACTTGGATGGTCTCTTTTACTGATGCATCTGTGTTCGTCGCAAAAGAAGCTAGCCTTGGATAATCCTAGGAAAGAACTGATGTATCCCATGGGTCATCCTAGAAACTCACAGTAGCACCATCCCCTATTTGACATTTGGTTATGTTGCGAAGAATCACATGAAGGCGAAGTACATCCTTCCACCAGAAAGAACCAGCCTCCCTCACCATGCATAACACTTTAGTCATATAGTATCTACAACAGATCAACTGTACCCATGGAGTGTCGACCTTGTTATAGAACTTAAGCAACTGTCTTAGGAGGAGGCCGTCGTTATAAAGACAAAGATTGATGACTCAAGACCACCCTTTTCTTTGGGTTTCAAAACCACTTCGCAAGCCACCAAGTTGCCACCTTTCTTCTAAACATCATTGCCTCTCTAGAGGCATTGTTTCCTTGCTCTGTCCACATTGTCAATGACTCCTTTTGCGAGTTTAACAGTACACATAGCAAAGGTTGTGATGGGTATGATTGCCAAATTAACCATCTCTAGGCGCCTCGAGTAAGACAACCACACCGAGCAAATAGAGAGTCTTTTTCTATACGATCCATCATTGGGTTGAAATCCTCAATTCTGGGCTTAGTCGTTCCCATGGGAAGACCTAGGTAAGTGAAAGGCATCGTACCTATGTCATATCCTAGGGTATTAGCTAGGTTGATCATCTTGTTATTAGCAACATTGATCGAATATATTTGTGACTTCATGTAGTTTACTTTGAGACCCATAGATTCTGAGAAACTATGTGGCAGGTTCGTTAGAAAGAATAGTTGTCGGGAATTAGCTTGCATTAGTAAGGTATCATCTGTGTACTGTACTATGGGGAAGTCCCTAGAGGGCTGTGGGATTGGGATTTTGAGCAAGCTCATCATTGCAGCTCGGTTGACACTGATCTGATTCGGCCGCAAGTACAAAGAGTAGGGTAGATAGGGGTTTGCCCTAACAAACTCCTCTTTTACACTAAGAACTTTTTGGGCGCAATGTTGAGTAATACAGCAGATGAACCCTAGGACAAGATAGCCTTGATTCACATTAACCAACGTTCAGGAAAACCCATGTGAGCCTTGACTTGGATGATGGCCTAGTGTTCAATAGTATTAAAAGCTTCTTCAAAATCCAACTTCAGGATGATCACTTCCCTCTTTGACTAATGGCATTGGTGAATATATTTATAGCTCTAGGCTAGGCAGTCCTCAATCGTGCACGAGTGAATGATATGTCCAATCTCATAGACTTTTTCCGTTAGTGAGATTGGACAAAAAACATTTACTTTTTCCAAGCTATCTTTCTTGGCGACAAGTGTAATGTATGAATTGTTGATGCATTCTGGATTCAACTATCCAGAGAAGAAATCATTTAAGAGTTTGTAGTAAACCCCATTGATAGATTGCCAACACTTCTTTAGGAACAATCTATTGAAGCCGTCAGGGCTTGGCGCTTTCTCATTTGGCATGCGTTTTACTATCATGTCTATTTCTTCATGTGGGATTGGCACTACAAGCAATCAAGACCTTGTATTTGCTAGATCAAGTTGGCAAGAACAAACAATATTTTTGGAGACGATGTTGTGCCCATTCTGTTCCTGAAAAAAAATCAAAGGAGACCTGCCTTGCCCTCATGGTCGTGAATCCGGACGCCCTGATGAATCATGATCTGGGGGATAGAATTTCTTCTGTAGGAGATGGTTGCCATGCTATGAAAGAACTTGGTATATTCGTCTCCAAACATGATCTGGTGGACTTTATGTCTTTTCATCCAGTAAAGATTTTTACAATGCAAGAGTTTCTGCAACTGTCTCTTGACCATATTGCATTTGCTAGTAAGAAGCCTGAGATTAGAGCGATTCTTGCTCCGAACCTTCAACTTTGATCTCATTGCCTTAAGCTTGGTAGAGATATTCCTGGCTGAATCTGTCATCATTGGGGTGGTCATCTGGCATTCACTGATAGTATCTAGGAAGCCTTCCTGTTCTGCCCAAAAGTTTTCAAAGTGGAATAAGTAGGCTTTCGGAATCCTTGTGCTGATCACAACTTTACAAGGTAATCTAAGGTGATTTTTTCTAGAGGGAAAACTTCCGTATTTGGGAAATCTTTGGTCCAATTGGTGGATGTGAAAAACCAATCTAACTGCTTAAGAAGGGGATTGTTCTGCATGTTGCTCCATGTGTATGATCGACCCTTCAGAGGCAACTCAACTAGCCCGAGGTGGCCAATAGCATCATTGAAAGTAAAAAGTGTCTGCA
>Ga0182004_10000760_pt1 | contig 21295 bp, 17 predicted proteins | sample Sormic07211540_1_FD_120479 | JGI IMG/M metagenome (GOLD analysis project Ga0182004, IMG submission 120479) | Endophyte microbial communities from Sorghum bicolor roots, Mead, Nebraska, USA - 072115-40_1 MetaG | ecosystem: Host-associated > Plants > Roots > Unclassified | place: USA: Nebraska...
AGGCCTGATAGATTTTGTAAGTGAGGGCATTTCTTAAAAAAATGCTTTAAATTATTTACGGTATCTCTCCAATAGGGCCTTTATCTCGACCCTATCCTACCTTTTAAGTCCTAAACCCAATTGAAGTAAGTGTAGCCGCCAGTGTGAATCAAGGAGAAAAAGTGTCATCGCCGAAGGTAAAGGGAGAGGGGAGATGTGCGACCGCCATTAAACTACAACGTGCCCATGGCCAGTGGGTGAGGGAGAGGGTGGGGGTCACACATTTATAACGTTCATTTGCTACCTCCTCTTCCCTCTTGTCTTCTACATCTCGTCCACCTTGCCACCTCCACCACTTCCTCGCTCACTTGTTTCTAAATCAAAGCTCTTCGTCCCTACCGCCCCATCACCGCTAGCCTTGCCCACTTTCCAGGCCAAAGGCTCCCTTTTTGCGAGCTACACTGGCCACTATACCAATCCCTCACCTTTCCTCCCTGTCCTCCCCTAATCCTAATAAGATGATGAAAACGTTGCTTTCTTGCCTCCGTCGCTGGCTTCATCCATTCAGATGTCTCACACACTGCCCCGCTCGCGTGACACTCCCGCCGCCTCGCTTGCCACCCCCAACCCCACACCGCCATTGTTCGGCTCCTCTCCCTTCTAAGATCATAGGGCATGGAGATCCTTCCATGAAAATCAGAAATTCTAACCCCAAATCCCGCACTGATGTTGTTGCCTCGTCCATCACTTATGGCCTATGGCGACGCCGGCCACATGACCCACCGCTCGCCTGCATCGTGTTACCTCCAACCCTCCCAAATCTTAGAAAGAATATATGCATCGCGTGCGATAGCAACACACTCACGTTGAATACAGATTTTGGGTGAGTAGGTGACTTCACATTTGAATATATAGACGGTAAGGAGTTATATCATGGAAAAAAATATAGGTACTAGAGAATTGACATAAGAGATAGAGAGAAAAGAAGACAAAAGGATAGACCCCATGAGCACGAGGTTCTATGATATAGATGAGCGTTTGTAATGGTGTAGCTTAGAGTGAGCTCAAAAAAATTTTTAATTATTGAATAGTGCAAAAGATTCTAGCATGAACTTAAGGATGGTCTCACATTTTTTACGATGCTTCCCTATCTCACAACATGATATTCAAAATTGCTTGTTGCAGTCTCTCTTTTCTCCATATTAATTAGTTTAGAGCTATTGTTAGCTCATACCGGTGGAGACGCTCATAAGATCTTCAGGCTAGTTCTGATATATAGTAGGTCACTCAAAGCTCATTGTTTTATCTTATGAGCCATGTATTAAAGTTAGGTCTTGTTTAGTTGACCTCCAAAACCAAAAAAATTTCAAGATTCTTCATCACATCGAATCTTGTCGTACATGTATAAAACACTAAATATAGATGAAAACAAAAACGAATTGTACAGTTTATCTGTAAATCATGAGATAAATTTTTTAAGTCTAGTTAGTCCATGATTGGACAATAATTACTAAATAAAAATAAAATGCTACAGTACACAAAAAAACAAATTGGAAGTAAACAAGACCTTAGTACCATCGAGTAAATTGACTTAGAGCTAGCACAGTTAGAAAATTTACTTTAATCATTGAAGGTGCCCCAACCTTTCATTTTCTACCAACGATCGTACCATTATCATCATGTTCATTTTTTCCATAAAGAAGTTCTTGGAAAATTGACAAACGAAGGCAAACGAGAAAGAAAATCACAAAAGATACACATTGCACACGCATATAGTCTGCTCGTTTGTATAAAAAGTTATAACTAATTTAATATGAGTTGCTAAATAACTAACTAATTCAGCCGATAAACTTAAACCAGGTACTGTAGACCATTTTCCTTTGCAGTGTGCTCATCAGACACCACGCATCTTTTTGTAGTTCCAATGCTCTTGGGGCGAGGGAAAGGAAAACAGTACCTAGCACACATGTCGTTGCTTCCGCTCGCTACTTGTCTGCAAATGTCATGTCAAGTATTGATGCAAACGCATACTCTCCCAGTCCAAAAATATTAACTTGTTTAATATATAAAATATTAACATTTTATATTTATGATATCAATAGACATTAGATAACAGTTAAACTTTAAATTTATAAACTCATAAGATGTGACATTTTTAAAACACAGAGTGTAGGATACAATTGCCGGTTATTGTTTGACATCGCAAATAACTTGATTATTAAAGCGTATCTATAAAGTACTCTCCGTTCTAATTATAAGTTAATTTGACTTTTTTTTACATCAGTTTTATTATATATCTAAATATGATAATATATTTAGATATATAGCAAAGTTTATGGACAAAAAAAATCAAAACGACTTATAATTTAAAACAGAGTGATAAGGTTTAAATACAATGCAGAAATAAACTCTGCAAATAAAACAAACACTTAAACTTTATAATTTCATGGAATCAAAATATGCTAGCGGTTGATGCCGAAGCGCTAGACATGCTCTTCTGTTCAACCAAGAAGACGCAAAGCCACCTCCTAGGTCACGTTGTTACGTGAATATTGGTTGTTCCTTTATGTAATATCAACTTAGAAAACTTTTGTTAGGATGGTCGTTAGAAGTGCGTTGTGCGTTTGTCTAAACTCTTTCTTATAATACAATAATACACAAATCTTTTACGTATTTGAGAAAAAAATGTGTTTCAAACTTTTTATAAACTTATCTAATGGCCTCAAATAACACCATTTTGATCAAAGTTTAATACACTTTGATGAGACTACTTCTATGTAAATACATCTATGTAAACTAGTGAGTATAGTTCAGTTGGCTAGATTAATTGCAGACTCGTGGGAGTGATCATACTAGTGTTAAGTCTTGAGTCATCATACGTACTTTCAGTTCAGGCGGGATGCATTTTTTCTTGTGAAAAAATAATTAACCTTATCAAATTCTTCTACAATCTCTATGAATTTCTCTGTTCCAAAGAGGCTATCAATTAAGTCAATTCGTCAATGAGTTTTACGCATGGGTACGTGAGCATTTATGTTAAAAGAAACTCCAAATTGGGTTTCACTCGGCGATGGCAACTTCACAATTAGAAAAGTTTTTTTCTCTCGAATCTCGATCACGTAAAAGACTTGTGTGTTTTAGTATAAGGTAGAAAAATTTACATTCATATATGGAATCATCTCAAACCATAGGATGGTCATGCATTTTTTGAAGAAAACTATTTTCAAATCAAATAACTCTACTTCACAGATGTATAAAAGAACTGGTATTTTGGTCGGCCAGCTTCCATCTATTTATTAGCCTCATAAGTCCCCAAAGGAAGCATCTCAATGCTATCTCAACGCCAAGGAGAACTGTAGAACCTGAAGTCTCTGAGCTCCCCTGCTTCCTCCATTCAGAACTTCCCTCTTTGCTTTCCTGATCTCATCTTTCCCTTGCTAATCTCTCTGTTCTTCTGGAAATATCTATAGAGTATGAAGAACCTGGACAAGAACTGCAGGATTTGCATGGAGTGGCAAGAGCATTACTACTGGAACCACATGGCCGATGACAAGAAGCATTTCTTCAAGCCTATGGTCGGGGACTTCACTGAAACCATGGTGAGAAAGCATCCCAAGCTTCCCTTGCATGCATGCGTTGCTCTCCATCTTCTGTGATTGAATGTGCTACAGGAATCGAGTTCCCTGGGTTATTTTGGGCCTGCTTGTTGGTATACGCAGAGGAATATTGCTGTGTTCTTCACTAACGGTGTATTATTTCTGTACAGAAAATCATATGCTAATTTCAGTATTCACATCTCAATAGGCTTAGCTTCATGCATTTCCATTGCAATCTTAACTTAAGCATGATTAGTCGGTAAAGAAAGGAAGAAATGTGTCACAAAACAAATAAAAACATGATTTTGCTGCAGAGCATACCTGCAAGATTTGCAAATAACTTCAACGGCCACATCTCTGAGGTCATCAGTCTGAAGTCCCCAAGTGGCAAGACATGGAGCATCGGAGTAGGCAGTGACACCGACGAAGTAGTCCTCCAGTCCGGCTGGAAGGAGTTCGTCAGCGCTCACAGCATCGACGAAGGAGACTGCATGCTCTTCAAGTACACCGGAGTGTCGTCCTTCGACGTCCTCGTGTTCGACTCCAGCGGCTGCGAGAAAACATGGCCCCATTTCACCCGCAACAGCAGCCATGGCTACAAGAGAATCGAGAGCTCTGCAGGCCTTGAAGAAGGACCCCGGCTTGGCTGCCGTCGATTCAAGGGAGGCCATGACTGCACCTGCACGCCGCAGTCGCTACCAAGCGATGGCGACGACGACGACGACGATGCGCATTTGGAGCTGGCGCTTCACAGGAGTACCAGCAGGAGCATCCCCAAACGGTGCAAGCGCAAGCTTTACCGTGACATTGGTAGGTGGTAGATAGAGTATCAGTATCTGATTGATTGTGTAGAGCTTTGCAGTATGCCAGTATCACTGTGAAACGATCTGATGATGTACTGTACCTGCAGAGCAAGTTCATGGTGAAGTAAAAGATGATGATGATGAAGATGATGTTGGTGATGCGAAGACAGGGTACTACTTCTGCAAGAACGGGCCGGTCAGCGAGTACCATCTGAAGGAGCAGGAGAAGGAGGAGATCTCGAGCATCCGTGTGCCTGTGGAGCCGAGGAACCCGGTGTTCGTGCAGGTGATGCACCCGACCCATGTCCGCAGCACCAAACCCGGCGTGGTAGTAAGTAACCTCCCTGGCTCCCTGCTCCCTTCTGAAGCAGATTATAATTTATAACAAGGCAAAATATTCAGTGCAAACCACATCTTCGGTGTAATGGTGAAAAACCATTTGTGAAACTATATTTAAGAGTTTTCAAATATATTAAACTCGACCTGCTGATTATTCTGTTTGATCTGTCAGGGCATTTCTGCAGAATTCGCGGACAAGTACCTGGGAGCAACCTCAAGGGACGTCATCCTTGAGAAAGGCGGCAGCAAGGGGAAGTGGCACGTCCGCTACAACCGCAACAGGTTCAGCCGTGGCCTCACGGGCCGCGGCTGGAGCGAGTTCGTCGCCGACAATGGCCTCCTCGCCCACGACGTCTGCCTCTTCGAGCTCATGGTGATCAATGGCAAGCTGCGGCGGCCGACGGTGACCGTGCACGTCCTGCGCAAGGTGCGCGGCGCCTTTGTCCTGCTGCCCTGAAGACCTTGCTCACGCATCCGGCTCATGCTTGCAGTTGCAGCCTAACTGAAGTCTCTGGATGTGCGTTGATGTTGTCTGTGTGTAGTTTGGTTACTGTGCTGACCTGCAACTACTTGTCAATAAGCAGCTCCCATCTTATGCTCAGTAAATTTTCGTATGTTGCTTTGATTTGTCAGTAACTTCTGGTGGAGTGTTTGATCTAGATAGAAATTTATTGCATTCTACACAGCTGGTTTCATGGAACTCGTTCAGATGAAGACTTTATCTTTCTGTCTGGTAAAAATATATGTCTGGATTGTGCAACACTGGATTCAGGAGCTCGTACATATGACCACTATCTTTCTGGCTGATAAAAATCCGTCCCTTGTGGACACTGGTTTCATGAGCTCGTAGAAAGGAACACTTTACACAAGACAATGGTAACAAGCACGAGCACGCAGTGGAATCTCATAACATGTCGAGGCATCATGGGAACAAGGTAAAAATGAAACCTTTAGTTCCAATCGATGCGAAACAGTGAGTAGCAGGCTAACATATGATTATTATTTATATAAGTTGCAGCAATGTATACTTGTCTGTTTGCCGACATACTAGGCACTAAGAACTCTGCAAAAAGCAGGATAAAGGACGCAAGCCCTACGAGTTTCCAAAAGATGCAACCTCCAAAGAATCCTACCCTTGCATTAAGTCCCTGCAAAACAAAACGGACACGGTAAGCTAAACGCTAAATTCATACAAAAATATAGTATCAGAATGCAAAAATAATAATATACCAATAGTACCATTTACATACTGTTTCTTTTTTTTAATCAAACTCATTGAAGGGCATGCTAAGAAAAACAAAAGAGTTGTATCTCGTTTAACATAAGCCAGGTATACTGTCAATCTCTAGTGCTACTGTGGCGAGGGTAGACAAGCAGATGTCTTAGAACATAAATATAATAGAAAAAAAGGAAAAGAAGATAGAATTCTTAGACTGATGCAGACATGCAGTATGACATGCAAGACACTGCACAGACTCATGGTACAAAAACCTGCACATAATTAATAGTATTGACCTTGACAGACATGGTAGATCAGTCCCTAATCATCCGGTGACATGGCAGGATATAGCCTCCTCAAGTTCTGTGATTTTACAAGATATGACTGTTTCTTTTAGCCTCCCAAAGTTGCCCCAGATTTTAATATCCTATCAATTTATTTTAGTTGTTTGCATTCCATGGATGGTTTCTTCATTAGATACATTAACAAAGTAACAACAAAAATATCTTGATTTTCACAGCAGCACCTTTTCCATGGTTTAAAACTGCTTCCCAAGCATCATGCATCATCGCCGTTTCCTAATAGATCCAGACCACAAAAATCCTCATATCAATCTTATTATTATAACACTAATTATTATGAGCTAACTAATGCATGTGGACACCATTGATACAGTAATTGTTTGCATATTTTAGTATTAAAATTTGATCAGAAACACAGCACAAGAGTATTGGGACAACTATAACTGTATTTCACACTTGCAGACCATATGAGTATGCAGTTTTGTAAAAGAAGATCAGAAAAATCGTACTGTAAGGGCAAATACCAGGACACATAAAATAATTAGTTGACCATTTATGCAAATATGTGTATAAGAACAAAGGTATTCCCATGATTCTATAAATAATGGATGTGCAGTAGTACTTGCACCGAACCTTAGAGATCCATAAACATAACAATGGACAAAATCACCAACATCTATAGTGCACCAAGACTATGAAGTTAACTTATAGTTATAGTTACATACATATTTGTTAAAAATAATAGCAAATTTCGGAAAACTTCATACATCATCAAAACCAGCAGTGCTGCACAGATGTAAGCAGTTTTGCCAAAAAAAAAAGAATATTTTCTCTAATATCATTTAGAAAACGATTGAACAGGTTTATCTAGAAGCTTGAATACTGCTCAGACACACTTCAGGCAGTACCGCAGTAAAACCAACATACGAGTAGGACACAACCTCACAATACACTAATCCAATGATACAACAATCTCTCAAACTTACAAATAATGCATATTATATTCTTCTAGTTTCTTAACACAGATAACGCACAGGAAAATAAAAGGACCTACATCATCTTATGCAATAGGATACGAATCATTCTGTCTGATCTCTTCATCAACCGTCTTTCCCATTTTGGCCTATCAAATCCCAATTTTGAGTTCTTGTATTAGTTGTCAAACAACTTCACAAAGAACAAAGGAACTAAGGACAAAAACAAACTGCTACGATTAATACAGTCGATGAACAAACATCATGTAGGGAAGTCAACATAGCTCAAGATGTTAGTTACACAATTAGCAACAACACAGCCTTTTAGTCCCAAGAAAGTTGGGGTATGGTAGAATTAAAACCGAACATGAGCAAGAGCAACCAACTTGACTAGTTACATAACTAAAATTGATCAAAAGGTTAACAGCTCTAGAAGCGAAAAACATTAATTAAAACAAGTAAAGAACCAAGAAGCACTATCTAAATCACTATAACAAAGACATTGCATGCTTAACCATCCTCTGAGAGCAGCCTGATCAGAAATCAGAAAATTAAAAAAGAGAAGATTTTTTTCATGGCCATATTTGGATGTGGGAGCAAAAGCAAAATCGTTATACATTTCTTGCAGAAAGATTTTCCATTTCCCAATTTGTCAATCAACTGGTTCCTAGTGCTGGTAGGTAATAATGCACATTTTTTGGCACACAGGTGCCACACCAACCCATTTCCACCCAAAACCCACCAGGAAAGATACTCACTCAAAGGTCTAGTTCTAATTATTATCATGGAGACATGGGCAACATTTCAACAATCAGTCTGAATCAGAACCATGACATAACCATGCTAGAAAATACATTGTAACTAGACACATTCCCAAACTAGTATTCCCTCTATTCCAATTTGGAATGGAGGGAGTACATGATTTAATACCTCAAGCAACAATCCATTCCTGGTTCAACTCTGCAAAATCCTTAGGCTGTTGCCCATGACACAGGAGCAATCCTCCCAAGGCACATGCAAATAACCATTGCATAACACGAACTGAACAAATATAAGGATTACAAATCTTGGACGAAATGAGCAATTATGTACACACGGATACACGGTATATCATAAGATGATGAAATCGACATATCATGATGCACGATCACTAACTTGCTAGCGATCCTGACAAGTGCGGCAGAGGAGGGTACCCTGGGAGAGCTCACAGCACGCCCGCACGCTCGTCGCCGAGTGCCCGGTGAGCCTCACCACGACCGCCGCCGGGGACCCCGCCATCGCCGCCAGCGGCCTACAAGGATCATAACTAACCAGTCACTCCCCATAAGACCGCATCCCCCCACGACCTAGGAGTCGGGCACCATTTCGATTTACCTCGCGGTCGCGAAGGAGAAGGCGGGGACGGAGCGGCGCGGGGAGGCGGGGAGTGGAGCCGCCGAGCGGAGGCGCGAGGCGGCAGAGGAGGACGAGGATGCGGCGCGGGCACGGACGGCGGCGAAGAGGGAGCGGGAAGCGGCGCCGCGCCAAGCCATGACCTAGGGTTTCGTCGGAGGAGGGAGTGGATTGCGGACTGCGGACGGCGGCGGATTTGGGCGGTTTAGGGTTTTAGGAAAAAGATACGGTACTGGGCCTCCGGCCCATGAGAATCGGCCCATACGTCTGGTGAAGGTCTTTTTCAATTAGGTTGGGCCATAACTATTTTGAGGAATGCCAATTGACAACATTTATCGAACCCTACAAACGCCCTTATGTAAATTCTACCTTTATGAGTCTCTAAAGGACTGAGCCGACATATCACAAGATTTATGAAATCATAACAGACGCTCCATTGTCGACGGAACGTCGTCTACCACTAAAAGCATAGCCATCATTAAATTCTAGAATAAATCTAGTCAAATATGAACACCCATGCCAAGTCGAGGAGTTGAACCCAGGTGGGCAAGTTCTATCATAAGGAACCTAAATAACCAATCTATGATCAGTTCAAATTTTTAGTTTTTAAAACACATACGATATATTATGATTTTGTAAAATACTTTGGGTGTTTTAGTGTTTGGATATAATATACTACTCCATCGGTCTAAAAAAGAATGACATTATAAGATGCATGTTGGTCAAACTTTCTCAAATTTGAATAGCTTTTTAGAAAAATAATAGTAACATTTATATCACTAAATAAATTTATTTTGAAAATATATTATGTGATTTATCTAATGATATTAATAACGATTACAGATATTAATATAATTTTATATATAATTTGTCAAAGTAAAAAACGTTCGACTTCTTGTTAAGTGAGGATGACATTCTTTGTGGGATAGAGAGAGTATGTAGTTTGTAGAACCACGATTTTATCAACATTATAGTTTTTATGGATTTCTAGAAGTTCCACACATGACCTTCTTTTTTCTAAACCCCGATTGTGTATTTTTTTGTTATAAAACCAGATACTATAATTTTTAAAAATCATATCTTCCAAATAAAGCCCTTAGATGTATATTTCCTAGTTTTTTAGCCATTGGCATAAGTGATCCTAGGAAGAACATAACCAAAAGTCCTTTATTGTAATATTTGTTTTCAAAGGTTTTTTCCTCCTCCTTTGAGAGGTCACGCCACTAGCACCGCCTCTTCTCGAGGCACCTAACCTCGATGGGGCAGAGAAGAAGAGGCAAGACTGTTGGCAGATAACAAGTATGGTGGGGTGGTGGAGAAGAAGAGGGAAGTGGAGGTCGCAAGCGAGCACCACCTACTCACTACTGCCCCATGCCGCCCATGTCTCGCAAACCATGGGGCAAGGGCTGGTTCTCCTACCTACCGTAGGATGATAAGGAGGGAGCTGCGAAGAGATCTAGAAGGGGAGGAGCGAAGTGGATGGAGATGGTCTTGAAGTGGGTAAGGGCGGTGGATGAGGACAAACCATTGTGAGGATTGAGGTGGGGGCCTAGCTATGGGACCCACATTGTAGGCCAGCGACACCCTTTTGGGGGGCAAGGTTTGAGGCTAGAACAATAATTTTGTGGAACAGAGAGAGTATATCTTTTTGTCCGAACTCTAATAAATTAGGTGATTTTTATATGCAAATAGAAGATATCTAAAGAATTCTATTATAGAAAATTTGTTGATTGGTCCCATCTCAAGGGTACACCATGTAGATGGAGCCCAATGCAAACTCATTCTTCCTCTACTCGGCAAGACTCCTCTTATGTGCCCTTCATAAGTTATATGTTGCACAAAAAAAACACGTGCACGTGTGCACGAGCATTCCTTAACATCCCTCAACAATAATACTTATTGTTGGCGGCAGTATGAAATCCATAACTTTGAATCTTTCATGGAAGTTAATTACTTTCAGCAATGGCTGATATACATATAAGCAAGCGCCTTTGGGCTGCTTAGTCCAACCATTATATTAGTAGAAATTATTTTTAGAAACAATTGGCTCAAGCGATTCTAACTCAGTCTATCCCTAGTTAAATCTTTTAAAGTTAGACCAAATTAAGCATATATAGAAAAGAATATCAATTTTTATCACACAAATAGGTACGACATGAAATATATCTCATGATAAATATGAAGACACTTACTTCATCTATTCTAAATTAACTATAAAACGTTTTGGATTTTCTAGATACATTGGTTATACTATACATCTAGACATAAGTGTATATCTAGCTAGATGCATAGAAAAATCTATGCATCTAGAAATGCCAAGACGTCTTCTAATTTAGAATGAAGGGAGCACTATCTAGTGTCCTAAATATTAATATATATATATATATATCATCAAACTCAAAATAATTTCATTCGATGCTATGCTAAAATTGTATTAATTTTCAGATGGAGTAATACGTCTCGGTGGGTCGCATGCCTCATGACTTACAGGGTATTTGGTTCACTAGCAGCTCCTAAATTTAGTCCCATTTAGTCACTTTTTACCTAAATACTATGACTAAATGAGACTAAATGGCCCTTAGTTTTCTCTTGTCACTTTGAAGTGACTAAAAGCGACTAAATCATTTAAGAGTAACTAAAGTTCAGGTGGACAAATCAAACATGGCCTTAGGCCTTGTTCAGTTCTGAATTTTTTTTTTGGTTTTGGGTATTGTAGCATTTTTGTTTTTATTTGACAATTATTGTTCAATTGTGGACTAACTAGGTTCAAAAGATTCATCTCGCAATTTACTGACAAACTGTGCAATTAGTTTTTGTTTCCGTCCATGAAAAGTGTTTGGTTTTTGGATGAACTCAACAAGGCCTTAATGTGTGCCGATGTCAAAATACAACATAATGGCTCAATTATTATGTCTCAGTGCGATGGCACGAAACAAAATTGCCAAATGGACATGCAATTATGCAAAAGAATATCCGTGGCGAGCCATGCTCATGCATGCATGGATCTGCAAAGCCGGCCGGTGTGAAGGCCCGTCTGGGACGATTGACGTGAACGCTAGCTAGCTGCATGCATGGACCCTGCATCTGCATGCATGCACGCGCGTGCGTGCTTCGTCTTGGATCCATGCATGTCCTCCATCGACGACCGACCCGACCGGGTGTGGCGGCCCGGCGCGCGGTGGCGGGGAAGCAGCTTCTGTGCAGCAGCATGCATACTTTGGACTTCGAGCCTGCCTAGCTAGCTCATCTCTGCTGGCTGTGTGCTTCGAAATGAATCGCGCGTGTTTGCGCTCTGACGCAGTGTCGTCTCTCTGCATGATGCATATGCATGGGCATGAACATGTTTGAAGTAGATTAAATGGAAATTAGTTAAGTTTCAATAACGATCTACAACGTGATGAACCGAAATGAATATGAGTGCATCACAAAAACCTTTAATTTCAATTGCATCCCGTACGTATGTAGGGACATCCCGCAGATGCACGCCTGCACGCGGCTCTGCTAGCTTGCTCTAAAATAAGTAGGGCTCTCTCCCTCTATCTTGTGTCACTGACGAAATAATTGCGTAGCATGTTTTGTCTTCTGGGATCTAACTGACACGCCTGCCTTGATAGTCATACAGTGAATCATTAATTAGGAGAAGTATTATTAAGGGATCATTGGTGTGGCAAAGAGAGAGAAATGCTAGCTTCCTCCCGTTCTAAATTAATATAGTTCAGTTTTTCTTTTACCCTAAGTCAAACTTGTCTAACTAAGTCTATATAAACATACATAAACATCTACAACATCAAACTACTTCATTCTAAAGGAAAATGTGAAGGTCTGTCCGTCCCAAGCCTCATGGGTAGAAACATTATTTTTCCCATTCACTAATAAGATTTTTAAAGGGGAGATTTATACGTGACACTAGATCTGTGCATGGAAGATATGATGGCGTGCATATATGTATAGTCAGTCAAACTAGCAGGCCCTGCAACAGATGGAGAAAATATACGAATGCATTTGAGCTATAGGGACCAATATAATGCATCGTTGTCTCATCTATTTGTCCATGCAGTAGTCCATCAACCGAGGCATATATGCACGATATGCAATGTTTTTACTACTGTGTTTTTACTGTACGTACTACGAAGCATGCATATATATATGATGGTCCCTGCTGGATGCATGTTAGTTTGGGCTAGCTAGGAAAGGTGCATTTTGTTCCTTGATCCCTGTAACGAGAATAATGTTTTCGTCTTCAATTCCTTTGGTTGCTAGCATGCTGCATGCATGCCACAGGCCCTACGACCAGCAGATCTGCACAAGCAGGGAGTAGTAGTAGAACACTGCGATTTGGCATACAGAAAGCTAGCGAGGAACTGGACAACCTGTCTGGAAGACCGATGCAGCTAGCTAGTATTTGTGCTGCTGGTCCTGCTGCGTTGCTGTGGACCATGCGTGCCAGAGAAAAAGCGTTCAAACAAGGCATCATGATGCATACCACTAGGGCATAATGTTGGTTTTATTGCTGCTTCCAGTGCTTTGTCGGTCTTTCATAACTTGGTTGTACCATTTCAGATTATATGCCATGTTAGAAAATATACTCTCAAACTAGCTTGTTTTGACTAGACTCTGTTCAAATCAGATTTTACGCACCTATTTTTTTTTGAAACAGGAGGGGCTGCCCTCTATTGTAGATTTATTAAATAAGAGACATACAACGAGTGCAAAAGGTCAGGAAAAAAGAAAAAAAATAAGGAAGATTAAAAAGATTACACATAAGCTTCTAGCCATTGACTAATTAAGGGTTGATATTTCTTCTTTGCTTTCCGCTTAACGTGAGCAAATTTTGTCTTGAAGATGTTCCTACATCGAGACATTGTTGGTTGAATATCTCTAAAAATCTTGTCATTCCTGACAGATCAAATTGACCAACACATGGTAACCAAAAAACCATTAAGTAGTTTCATGATTTTTTGAAGCACTAGAGAATCAATTATCATAAGAACAAGGAAAAAGTCATTTATGTTTTTTGTTGAAAATTTAAATACAAAAATTGGATGTAAACTCGTTTTATGTGATAGAGGATTTCATAAGGAATCCAAAAAATTATTTCACAATTTTTGGAGATAGGATGATTTTTCTATGAACTTTACAAGAACGTGCATTCATGTGAAGGTGCTGATGTGGTGGACCGCCCGTGGAGTGTTGATGGACAATCCATTAGAATGTCTAGATAGGGTGTAACTGGGCACAACTTGATAGACTGCCTATTGGGACTCCTTCATTACTCCAATGGCAATGCCGAGAGCGATTCTGGGTGCATCGGGACACCGAATTGGGTGTGCACGGATTATTATTGTGGAATCATAGTGATATGTGGACTCATTCAAAGTGTTGGGTTCATCATGCATTGTGTGTGGAGGACTCAAGCTAATCCATGGTTGTGTTAGTCATGGACAGCTAGAGCTCAAGGGGAGGGTGATTGAGAGGGGGATGGAGGGGGAGATGGCTTGGGGTGGCTCATCAATGCTTAAGGATGCTCCTCCAATGGTAACTCTACCTAGGGTGGCATGAGGTGGGAGATTAGCCTTGAGGACCTTTATGGGAGCTTAAGGAAGAAGAATACTTTGGACCTCCTCCACCAACTTCAGCGAGGTGAAGGTCGTGGGGAGCTTTGGCACCCTCCTCCTCCTGTCCACCTCCTTCTTCCTTCTCTCTTCCTCTCCTATCTTTCTCTATTGCTCCTTGTTCTGTTGTGTGGGAGGGAATAAGGGACATGGGGGTAGAGGGAGGGCACTAGTGTTGTGTAGGTATGGGTGGGCTGGCCGGTGGCCAGTGGGGCTATGTTCCTAACACCTCACATTTACATAGAACAACATGCCCATGGCCTCGAACGGTTGTTCGTTGGTGCCAAGTATTGTGCACACACAATGGTATCAGTCCAGTTGTTTAATGTTCTATGGTTCCAACAGACTATTTATCGGAACCTAGTTGTGTTGACCCCCTATAATTGCCTGATGAACTGTTTGTTGGGCAATAATTGATAGAGCTGGACTTGTCTAGATGTGGTCTCACATGAGCATATGTGTGTAGGCTGATATGTCAGTTATGGATAGTCCATGATATGCCCGTTGACAATCCATCGGGACACCAAGGGTTCCCTAACTATAGTCTTTTGACTAGTTTAACAAAATAGGGTCTTGTGTAGCCTCTCATGCTTCTCCTGGACTCCAAAGTGTTGGGGGGGTGGTTCTATCATGCATTCCCCTAGGTTCTTCGTCTTCTAGGGTTGATGATCCATGTTTCTAGTTCCAAAGGTGTGATTCGCTTGAATGGCATTCGACATCGGACTCCACTAACTTCATGGCTGAAGGAGGTCTTGCATTGGAGACAATAAAGCACACACTCCCTTTACTTGTTTCTCATCAAGGCTCATAGACAAAGAAGGGTTGATTATACTTGGAAGTCGAGGGTGGATGAAACATTTGCAATGAAAAGTAACTCATGGTTAAATCAAGGGTATATAAGAGAAGGCAACAAGTTTGTACAATCCATGTCAAGGAAGAAACATAGATTGTCTGATCATGGTATTAGAAAAAGTTGCAACAAAGACATCCAAAGACGGTGATGTGTTGGTCAAGTTTGTGTCGAAGGATCGGACATGTCATATTATCTTTGTAAAGAAGGAAGTTTTGGGCTTAAGGTTAAGAAGTACTTAACTAAAGTTTAAAATGTGCATACTTTTGGGCTAATACATATGGGTTCATTATTAGTAGCCCTCATGGCAACTCTATTCTATGCTACACTAAAATTGATAAACTAAATAAACTCATATTTGCTAGAGAATAAAAAACAATCTAATTAATGAAGCAAACTAGCTGCAAATTAAATGGGTCCACATATACTAACCTTAAATTATCGATACCTTATGGATTCACCAAAATTTTGGTAGCCTTCATGAAGAATTCTATGAAAGAAATGCTCTCTAAAATGAGAAAAAACAAGCATGAGAATAAAAAATAATCTAAGAACAAAATAAGCTATAAATTCAAAAGTTACCGCCTTAAAACAAGGAGATAATGTCCATCCTTAAAAAAACCAAGCCCCTCTATGAGTAATTTGGTGAAAAAGTGAGAGCAAGAGGTGGGGAAAGATGCCTCCTTGAATGGATGTGCTCGGGTTGGGAGGTAGGAGGAAGAAGGGTCTAGGGTTTTATACTATATATAGCTAGGACACTGCTGATCAAACAAAAAGCCAACAATGATATTGTTATACTGTTATCGAGTCAAGCCATGATCCGACACTGGAATATCACTATCACTTTGTGTTATCATCAATTGACAATGATAATTAGAATATCATTGTTGGTGCATGGTTCGAGGTGGCAATGAAAAGGGTCTTTTTCACTGTTGGATGAATAGGACCCCTCGAATTTTAGTCTTCTGACCCTGTAGTATTGTCGACCCAGAACAATCGACAATGATATAGTCCAACAGTGATTACTATATTTCTAATGTAGTTCTGAATCCCAAGTAGGGGAAAACGGGCCTTATGTCTAGAGTTCCTCTCTTGCCCTAGCTGGTATAAGTTGCAATACTTCATAAACTGAAGTCGGATTGGAGATCGGAAATCAGGCCCAAGGGATAATGCCTAATAATTTCATATTAGTTTTTTCTCTTGCAAATTTTGCTAAACAAGCTTATTATTGGGATGCAGTTACTGTCTGGTCCTCGAGGGCACATAACCTGCATTAAATTATCGACAAGCGAATTATGCATGCACGTACAGCGTAAAGACGATCGAGCTAGACACATGAGTCATTTGGACGCATGAGTACGTACTGACATCGACCTCTCTACTACGTGATGGCCGATCGATGTGCCGGGGCTGCATGCATGCATGCATATATGTACGGACAAACTAACTTGAATGGTTGCTAGCTCTGTCTGGCCACCTTTATTTGCATTGCGCACCGTCGCCTTCCTGTACAGGTCCCCGGCCGGGCGTACGCGCGGGTACGGGATGGATGGATGGATGGATGGATGGATGGATGGATCGATCACATGTAAACAGGGGAGGGACAGAACGACTGGATGCATGCATATGCATGCATCCATGTCGCGCATTCACAATTATTCCCTTGAGGGACTAACTAGCTACTACCTCTTTAATTTGGTGCGCATAGTGGCAATAAGCACATCATCTAAATTAATTTATTTGTCATAGTATAGTATTGGATTCTTGTTTGTCCTACTCATCAACCAAATTAAATGATCTGTCTACAGAGAAGTCAGGTGTGTTTTAAAGGGGTTGGACACTTGATTTTTTTTTTAACTGTTGGATCTCAAGATCGATCTAACGCAGCATCATTTTTCCTCTACCTTTGGCCTCTTTTTTTTTTTCCACGAGCTCTACAGCTTGTTAATGGCATCTCTGCACAAAGCGCCTCCCATGCCCCACCAGCCTCATCTTTGGTCGCTCCCCGCTGTTGGATCAGCTTCCACCCCCACACCTATATGCTAACCGAGCATCTCCAATAGTTTGGTAAAAATTATTTAGCAAATCTTATAATTTGCAAGTAAAAAAATTATTATCTCCAATAGTTTGGCATTTGGGTTTGGTAAAATTAGAAAAAATAGACCCACTCCAAACCGATCAACTGTTTTTTTTTGCCGCCGTGCCTATTCGTCTCCTGTGCGCCATACCTGGGAGCCGCCGCCTGCGCATGTCTCCGTCGTGGCTGGGGGCCGGTCATCTCCTTGAACTAGGCGGCCAACTCCGCCAGGAAGATTCCCCGCAAAAAATCCTCCAGGAAGCTAGGCGCCCATCTCCTCCAATCCAAGTCCTTGTGATCTCTTCTTTGAAGTACAATAGTTGTATATTTGAGAACAACTATGGTGTTGCCGCTACGGACGAGGGCCGCACCAAGGTGTTCAAGAAGGACTTCGTGGCGTGGGTGCGCGCGGAGGACGGCGACGAGTCTAATCGGAGTCGGAGGTGTCCAGGTGAGCACGTGACGTCTGGATCTTTTGTTGGGTCGCGCGGTGGAGAACTCCAGGAGAGCATGGGAGATCAAGCGTCAGCGCGATGGCAACCCATCGGAAGCGCGCAAATTTGCACGTGATATCCCCCGGATGGCAAACCAGGAAAATGAGGCAAGTGCTTTAGCAAACTGTTGGACCATTTTTCTTGTTTTGCCAAAAAAACAAGGATAATAAGTGCAATTGGCAAACTGTTGGAGATGCTCATTGGGCATCACTACTGCAGAAAGAATGATCACCGCGGTTCATAGGCTGGGAATCCGCGGTTCATTGCTACACACTTTTGTGGTCAAAACAAGGCTATGTCAAAAGTGTGTAGCAATGAACCACGGATTTGCCCTGTTTTTACCACAATTATACTTTAGCAATTTCTGTTTGCTTATGAAGTATATAAACATATGTATAACAATGCAAGCATGCATGCACTGATTGTTATGAGTGTGTGGCTTCCAACCAAACAAAAACAAGGTAACGGTGTCCACATCACTCTCTACAGCATGCAAACAAATGATGACATGATATAGCTGCTAGCGAGGCAGAAGATACTATACAAAGGTGAGACGACGACCGCCAAATAAATAATAATGGTTTGATGTGGATGGTAACAACGGACAGTGGCAGGGGATGTTTGCTAGTGGCGCTAGCTTGGACATATACATACATATATATGCATGGCACCCACATGGCTAACTTCGGTCAGATTTTGTTATTCAAATAGGCCGCACATCATCAATACCTCCATCCAATATTTTCAGCAAAGATACACAAGGTACGTGCACAATGATGTAGGTTGGGCCTAGCTAATATATATGTGCGTCGTCTTCTTGCTGTATGCCTGTATATAAATTCCTCAGTTGGCTCAGTGTGTCATGGAAGAATGGGGCATATGTGTTATGTGACGTGTGTATCAAAATGTAACTGTGTATTATAGAGTAGTACAGTAGAAGGGAAATAAAGAAGGGTCCAAGCTATGATCACGTGCCTTGGCAGGTCTGATCATGCTGGTGAACACCCCGGCCAGGTGTCAGAAAGTGGGGTTCGATTGGTAATCTATCACCGTCTTCCAGTCCCTAATTTAAGTTAAGGTATGCCTTCCCATCCTGCTATCTTTGTAACTAGCTCGCTCATCAATTGACTTAAGGTTTAAGGGCCCTGTTGGATCCTAGAGCTAACAATTAGCTTAGGTGTCTTATTTTCTTCCTAGCTAATTAATAGTCTAGCTATAGTACTATATCAAAAAAAAAAATCTATCTATAGTACTGCAGAGTCCACAATCCCTACCGTCCTATCACTACCAAGTGTGCTAGAGCGGACAGTGATCTGGCTTGGCCGTCAGGTCAAAAGCCTGGGATCCCAACGGAATTAATTTTTAGCAACATAGATTATTTTCAGAGACGGCTCAATTTCTAGCCGTGGATGGCTCAATTTCTGCCTCTACAATGCCTTTATTTTCAGGTGCCTATACATCGAGATAGCTCTTTTTCAACCACATCTAAAAATAGAGCCGCACATTAAAATTCGAATTCTTCAACGACCTCAGATGAAGAAATGATCAAAACAAAAATTGTAGATCTCAAAGAGTTATACAACTTTATAGTTGATAACTTTTTTTATTTATTATCACAATTGCAAGAAAATTATGTTTGAATTTCTTACATTTGAAATTCAAATTTTTCAAACGACCTTGAATGGATACATGACCAAAACCAAAGTTGTAGATCTCAAAATGTTATACTGCTTTGTAACCTCTTCATTTGAGATTTTTTAGTGTCCTAAATACTCATTGTAAATTTGATGAAGATAAAATGAGGAGGACAAATTCCAAATGGACACAAGTGACTTATGTGTCGAGTGGCTAGAGGAGGCACGCGCGAGGCCTAGGGGTCGCGGGTTCAAGCCCTTAGTGTGAAGCATGTGTTTTTCAAGGCATCCTGCCGCCTCTATAGTACAAATCTACAATAGTGATTGGGGATCTTGCTGACCCAGCAGTGAAGGCCCTCTCTCACAGCTGGATAGAGTCATGAACCAACACTAATAGTGGGAATATCGCTGTTGGGACATGACACAACCCAGTAGTGATATGCTATCGTGGCTTGATCTGGCAGTAGCAACAAAATACCACTCAGTTGAACCATTACCCTACAGTGATCTATATCACTTAATCCACCTATCCTAATTACTCAGTTCTACCACAACCCAGTAGTGATATGCTAATACTAGGTCATGGCTTGATCTGGCAGTAGCAACAAAATATCACTACTTAGTTGAACCATTACCCAACAGTGATCTATGTCACTTAATCCACCTATCCTAATTACTCAGTTCTCCACCATCGGATCCAGCTATCACTATTTCTGCTTATAAGTGGGCCCCAAGATGTGCTCTTTTAATCCCACATCCATAAGAATAGGTTTCACAATAACAAGAAGACTGGCAAGATAATTCCTATAAGCCTCTTTGAAGGATTGAGCCGACGAGGTCACCACATGCACCTCGTTGTCGATGGGTATGTCGCTTATCATTGAAAGCATAGCGCCATAAATTCTAAAATAAATCTAAAAAATACGAGCAATTGTGCTAACTCGAGGATTTGAATTCAGGTGAGTAGTTAACACAAGAAACCCAACCAACTAACCTATAATAAGTTCGTAGCTCATGTCTACTATGTAATCAGGTAGGACCGAGAGCTAATCACACCACCCACCGTACATATATAGTACTAGGTAGGTATATTTATATAACTAGTATGTGCTCCTAGGGTTATGAAAACATGTAGTTATAGACTATGCACAACGGTTTGTTACTCTGTTTGATTGTAAGCCAAGACGAGCCTAGCCAAAATTTGGCCAACGTCAAATTGGGGCAGCGCTAAAATTTTCCAAGTGCCGCCGGCCGGTAAGAAAAAAGGCGTTTGATGATAGCCATGGCAAACAACTCTGAGTATAAGGTATGCGGTCTAAATGTCACAAAATTTTGTCTTCACTGAAACATGCATCTTGTTTTGTAGTTAAAAATCATAAAAAAAATAAAAAATAAATAAGATGACAAAAAAATTATAAATTGATATTTGTTTAGTAGATATTTCCATTTAAAGCTCTATAATTCAAAATCTCTCGATGCAAGTGCAACAAATAGCAGCTTGATATATCATTTTGGTGCATGGCCATGCAGCCGGCCGGCCAAATTAGTGCGCAATTCTCTCGCCCAGTCGCCCGTGTGAGTACCCACCGTCCCCTGTTAACTGTAGCGGGCACAAGCTAAATTTGTTTTGGCTAGCCAAATCTTGGTCTGAAAACAAACGGTGGCCAAAAAGTCCCAGGTCACATATGTCAAAAATTTGGCTTGGCTAGCTATAGAGCAAAACATGACCTGGTTCAACACACACACACACACACACACACACACACACACACACACACACACACACACACACATATATATATATATATATATATATATATATATATATAGGGATATTCCTTTGTACACGTACGTGTAGTTACTCTCATCTTCAATAACTACATTATGTATGGATTCATACTTGTTTATCAGTTTGAGTATTTTTATATACTCATATTAAGATACTCTAGATGTTACCACGCGAAAATTTTTCAAAAAAAAATATATTTTAACTATATTACTAAAATGCCACTACTATATTATAT
>Ga0182004_10000761_pt1 | contig 21284 bp, 17 predicted proteins | sample Sormic07211540_1_FD_120479 | JGI IMG/M metagenome (GOLD analysis project Ga0182004, IMG submission 120479) | Endophyte microbial communities from Sorghum bicolor roots, Mead, Nebraska, USA - 072115-40_1 MetaG | ecosystem: Host-associated > Plants > Roots > Unclassified | place: USA: Nebraska...
ATGGGCCATGGCAGCTGCGGCCCGCGCGCGCGGCTGCGACGTGGCTGCGTCCAGTCCTTGTTACCGTGCCCCACGCCTTGGCCCTTTCCGTCGTTGCTGCAGACCTGTCGCTATATACCTGACTACCTGAGCGAGCGAGCAATGCAATGCAATGCAACTATATGCAAGTCATCACATCGCAGCTCCCTCGCGTGCGGGGTTGCCTCGTCAATCGTCATCTCATGCATCCATCTACATAATGGACTCTTGGACATGCATATATATGACTGACAATAATATTGAAAAACATGCGCTTACCACGTACTACGTTTAGACACGGGTGCCTTTTTTTTTCTCTAAAATATTAGTTTTATTTTATTTTTAGGAAAGGGTCACATAATTAATTGGTCATAGAAATATAATTAATCAATTTCTTGATGTTGCCAACAGTCCATACAAATCTATACCTATTTATAAAAGGAGAAAATTTCAGTCTGCACGTACTTTTCTGCCCTGCCTATCCGTCCGCCATGTCCCTTTCGGTCTAGAATCGGCACCGGTACGTTGTAGAGGAGGAAAAAAAGAATAGAAGCTTTTTTAGGGTTTCCAATGTAAAATCTTCTATACACACTAGAGTATGTTAAAAATAAAGAAAGTATATGGACATAAGTGCAAATCTGTCAACCAATATATCCCGCCCTATCCACAATCGGCTACTGTTGGAAGAGCCACATCCGGCCCGTACAGAGACTGCTGAAAGAAGAAAAAAAAGAACAGAAGATTTTTTAGGGTTTCTAATGCAAAATCTTCTATAAAAATTAATAAATATATAGTACTTCATATAAAAATCTAAAAATTACAAAATAAATTTTGTTCAGCTCCACATATTTAGATCCATATAGTAAACAAAAAATATGACAAATTTTAGTGTATTTTTTTGCTAGTAGATGTTTGCCTATGCTTTTTAGTATAAAACTAAAATTATAGTTATCTTGCTCCAATTATTATGAAAATTTTATAATAACCTATTTAATGTGATGCTTGATTTGTGGTAAAAGTTTTAGCACAATTTTTGTATATCTCACTAATTTACTAATTTAACTAGATTTATGCTCGAGGATGCTTCCACTACCTTTGCAGGATGTGTTGTTATGTCATATAAACACTTTATAAGTCCATGTGTTCATAATCTACATACATTTAACTGATATATCATATTTCATAGAAATTCTAATCTAAATAAAAAAAATAAAGCTACCAACAAACTTCTCATTTTTAATATAATACTAAGCTATATGAAGAGGTAATTTTAAAGTGAGAAGGTTTGACTAATTCTATTTTTATTATTAAATAAATATGTCTCCAAACTATATATTATTTTAAATATTAACTATCTAATACCATCGATGTCATGGTTATCAATAAAATAAATTATGGACTTTAAATTTTATAAAAACATAAATATAAATAGAATGTAACATTATGTCATAACTTTCTATGGCCATTTGACACTTTTCTCCTGTTGCAACGCACAATAAAAATCGATCTCAAGATTTACATAGACTTCGGCTTACCAATATAAAGTGTATTGTTAGCTTCTTGTCTTTTCACGAACAATGTACAAATTGACAGAAACTTATACAATCTATATAAAATCAAAATCAAATCTAAAAATTATAATTCAAAAGTTTATTAGGCTCCTTTCAACCAAGAGTATAAGGTAATCCTAAAAAGTCTAAGAGCATGTATATAAACTATATGTGGATAGACGGCTTCAAAGTCAGTTGTAAAAGCTTAAAAATTATCAAATTTAATACAAAGTATAAAACACAAATAAATATAACAAAGTGCTCATTTTCTACAAACGTCTATTTGCTCCCGTAGCAATGCACGGGTATATTTTGCTAGTCAATTTCTAAAGGGCGTACGACCTTACCATACAAATTAATCCATTGTAATTTGTCCATACAAATCATTTGGTAGCAACAATTGCAAACACAACCAGATAGATCAATTTTGACCGCTGATGTGGCAAAAATGTATCCATTGTAATTTGACCAATGATTTTTGCAGTAGTATGTAATTAGAAGGACAAAAGAAAGAAAGAATGTATGAATTTAACTCCAGCTGCCTGAAATTCCAAACTGAAGGTTGACAATAAACAGTCTATAATTGGTTAGGTTGCACAATTGAGAAGCCAATAGTGGATGAGTCTTAGGAACGAAGGCCGCCAAAGCTACAATTCATTAAGCACATTTACATTGATTTGAAGAGTTTTCTTCTTTTGGTGGTGCCTAGTCTCTTCTGGACCAGATATGATGATGCTAGCTAAGCACCATATCCCAGCCCAGCCCTTTCATTCATCAGCAAATTAAAACAGACAGGCTAACCAACCTGATAGTGCGCAGTTAGTTCGGGCGCCCGATCAAACGCGCCACCGCGTGATGTTGGCAGATGGATTCTCTATCTACCTCTATCTATCTCGTTTTGCACAGGCAAAGGTAACACATGTTTTACACAAGAAATGAGGTGAGAACATCACTGTGGACGATGACCAGTCACCTGCTGATTATCAGTAAGCTGCAAGGCATGCTTGCTTGCTTGCTATCTGCAATGATTTGGTTGGCTGGAGGCAAAGACCCCGGCATGCAAAGTGCCTTCTTTGACTGGCACGAAAGTTTTGTCGTTTTCACCACTGGGCCAAGCAACATGTAGATAAAAAAAAGTGGAAACGGTCGTTATCCTTAAAGAAAGCTGGAGCTGTTCTTGTCTTTATTTCCTTTCAATTCCTTTGGCTTTGGGAGACGATAGATCCATCTTGCTAGGGTGTTGGGTACGGTGTGTGTGTTTTCATTTTTTTCAACATGGCCTTGTTTAGTTCACCTAAAAAACTAAAAAGTTTTTGAGATTCCCCGTCACATCGAATCTTACGGCACATACATGAAACATTAAATATAGACAAAAATAAAAGCTAATTACACAGTTTGCCTGTAAATCACGAAACAAATCTTTTGACCCTAGTTAGTCTATGATTAGATAATATTTGCCACGAACAAACAAAAGTGCTACAGTGGCCGAAAACTTTTCATTTCGCGATGTTTTTGTTACGAAGAGCCGGAAAGTGAGCTCCCTTCCTTCCGGTCCTTAGAGTCCGTTTGAATCCACCAACTAAACTTTACTTAACTAAATTTAGCTGCTAGGGTTCTAAACATAATGCTAGGCTCCAAACAATCTAATTAAAAGATCAATTGAAGTTTAGCTACTCTAGCCCAGCTAAAGTTTAGCTAAGTCTATTAGCTGAAGAATCCAAACTGAGAGAATTTTTAGCTGGCTAAACTTTATGTGGGTGGATCTAACAAGCAGTGGCGGAGCTAGACAAAATTCAAGGAGGTGCGCTTGCCTTGTGGGTGCGTAGACTTTTATTTTAAGGGTGCAAATATGATAAAAATTTAACTACAATCACTGTTTTTAGGTTTTTGCGTGGGTGCGGCTACACCGACAGGTGACAATATACATCCGTCCCTGTTAACAAGCCCAATGGAAAGACTTATTTTTAGTTTCTCTTACGTTATAAAAACTTCAACAAGCGGTTATTATACATATATTCATTGATTATTATTGCTATGACATGGTACAAACAATCCCTTACTAAAAAAAAGAGCTAACTGAGCATATTTTTCTCCTGCTTATCATTGCCTGTCAGTATTGTACTATACAAAGGCATGTGCTTCCATAAATTTAGGAACAATAGACGACGTGGACATCAAGCTAAGATGTGTTCTTAAACCATGCTATTATTTTGACAGCAAAATCCAGTATGGCTGATATGTGATACTGAATTGCAATGCCAATGAGTTAGAGTATTTAAGAGCAAAAGATATCATGCAACTGCTTATGAAGTAGAATGTGGTATGTTGATATCCGGCTCTCTTGATAGTAGAAGTTAAGTATGCTAGCCCTTAATGTTTTTTTCTGCCTTCATAAATTTATTTTTGTGAATTTTATACTGCTCAAGATGATATATAGAGTATATTGGTGTCTGATTTAGCAGTAGGACCAACTGTTCTAGAATTTCTTATTATATGAAGACCTACTGAAAAACAAGACTACTGAATTAGTAGTTCAAGAAAAATATTTCATTATTTCAATAAAGAGGATTTAAGCATATAAAGATATAAGTTCATTTTAGTAAAAAAAAAAGAAAAGAAGTATCACCGGAAGAGTTCGTCGTTCGTCGTTCCTAAAGAAAGCTGGAGCTGCTCTTGTCTTTATTTCATTTCAATTCCACGTGAAAATGATAGATTTAGGTGTTGGGTGTGTGTAAATGTGCGCTCACTACGTGCATGTCCGTAGTTTAGGACAGTGGCGAGTTTTTTCCATTTTGTTTTGGAGATTTTTGAGCATTTCAACAAAAAGAATCATTATTTGATTTGACTAATGTTGCTATGCTTTGGTACAAACGAACCCCAACGAAGAAAAACAGAGCTTCCTCTGCATTTTCTCCTACCTGGTACTCACTATATATTGCTTCTTTGAAATTGTACTTGAAGGAGTTGGTTCCCATAAATTTTAAGAGATATGACGTGCGCCTCCATGAATCTTCTTTGCCTAAATGTATGGAAACCACTATGTGACACTAAGATCGTGTTTGGTTCACGACTCAACTGGAAAATTTATAAAAAAACCATAAACTGAGAATAGGTCGAAATGCTTCAAAATTATTATATGAAAGGTCGTACTAAAAAAAAAGAAATCTCTTTATATGATTCATGAATAAATGCAAAAGAAAAGGAGCAGCGGCAAAACTGGTTTTCCAATAAATCGTAACTGATAGCTGTGTTACCCATTTACATTACCATTCCCGCTGCTCCAAATGAACCAAACAACACCTAAATTGCAACTGCTATGATACGAAAAAGCCACGGCTGCAACTTTGAGAGCGAAATATATCAATGAACATAAAATATATCAATGAACATAAGTCACGTACTCACATGGGAGGGAGAATGTGGTGTATCCTTATATAATTTCCTCCCTGAATTTTGGGCTCAAACAGCAATTAAATTTGCTAGGCCTCGATCGATCTATTCTTTTCATAATTGTAATATTACAAAAAATTGCACAGTTCAAGATGATACTAGAGAACATCGTACTATAAACTTAGTAGGTCGAAATGCTTCAAAATTATAATATGAAAGGGCCTACTGAAAGAAATAATAATCTTTTTAAATGATTCGTGAGTGAACGGAAATAAAGAAGATTTAGGCATCGAATTAGACAGCTGTGTTGCGAGTAATATGAATATAAAATAATATAAGGCCTAAAAGGATCATACTACATATAACAAGAAAAAGAGGTTCCACCTAACGCGGAGGTCACTTGGAGCAAGATTTATGATACTATGCAATTGTGAATGAAAAATAATGTTTTCCGTGCAAATTTTGGCGTTGACAGCAGCCAAGTGAAAAGACACTCACTGGCACCACATGCCATGTCACTGCAGCTGAGTCGGCGCTGTGCAGTCTCCGTGCCACATGTGTTTCGCTGTCCGGTGGGACCCGCTCACCGACCCCGAAACTCCACGTCACATGAACGGTCGCTAATCCCGCCACCTGCCTGTCTGTTTGTTGTTTTAACCCCCTTCTTCCCCCCCACTAATCCACTACCTTTTTACCAATTTTTTTATTTATATTATACTGTTATTACACAAGCGCCGCGCCGCTGCGAAAACCAGCAGAAAAGGAGCCAGCGAGCGGCAACAGGCAGGCAGGCAGCCTCACCAACACCTGCTGCTGCTGCTTCTGCTCACCCTCCCTCCCTCCCCTCGGCCCCTGCGTCTTTGTGCCGTCGCCATTTGCGATTTCTTTGGAGGAAAAGGGAAGCAAGCGAGGGCAGCGAGCGAGCGAGCGCGGAAAATACTCCACAGATACCACTCACCTACCGCTCCTCGCTCGTCCAGTCCGTCCACCAAGCAGAAAAAGCTTTGCAGCATACTATCTCCCTTTCCTTTTTCTCCCACCTCCGTCCGCACAGCGCGCGCACGCACGCACGCGCAGGGAGGCCCGACCGCCGCGCGCCGGGAGGAGGTCCATCTCTTTCTCTCTCCGCTGGATCCTCCGGCCTCTCGCGGCCCGGTGGAGCGGAGATCCGGCCGCGCGGGCGTCGGCTGCTTCCTCGTTGTTCTGCCGGTGAGTGAGTTGATTGGCCTGCTCTTTCCTTGGTGGAATCTTGGTGGGTTATTCTTATTCCCCCCTCTTGCCTCTGTGAGCTGTTCTTGTTCCCAGTCAGATCCAAATGCTCGTCCCCCGTTCCCTTCCTCTATCTCTCTGCCCATTCAGTTTGCTGTGGATTTTACCTGTAGCCGCAGACTCTGTCCATGGTGTGATTAGCTTCTTCTTCTTGCTCCACAGCGTTCAGGATCATGCCATTCGGCCCCCCATCTTGGGACCAAATTGAGGTTGCTAGTGCTGCATCTTGTTATTTAGAAAAAAAAAAGAACACACACCACAAAAAAATAATTCTTGATGGCTTATTTCCCACAGCCGCCACAGCCGCAAACACGATGGATGGGAACTAAATGTGGGTGCTAGCTGTTGATCCTTGCGTGTACCGGCACACGACCCGTACCGCGATCGCCATCGCCATCGCTGGAATTTATTACCCCCTGTACACACATCGGACTGGGTTGGAGCACAGCTGGGAGTAACACCTTCCCTTGCTTCCCTTCCAGCCCAAGATATTGTACTCACTTGTACTGCCCACCTTAACTGCTCCCATTTAGTCCAGGCAGCTGTCCTTCCTATGTGCATGTTCCGTGGATCCAGATTCATGCATTTGCATTTTGCTGCGTGGAGTTGGTATTTCCTGCATTGTGTGGTAGTCATTTCTTGGCCTACATGGGCAGCTAACACGTTCGTCTGTTTTTTTTTTCCTTTTCCTTTTGGTCTGTAGGAGCAAGAAGCTGGCATCCCGCCATGTCGTCGCCGATGCCCTCCCCGACTCTGAAGGATCATCTCTCCACGCCTGCAGGCCCCTTGCATCTCAAAGTATGGGAGGTCATATGCATTGCCTTGGGAGCTTTCATGGTGCTCGTCTTGTTTGTCACCGTGTGGCTCACCATCAGGAGCAAGAAGAGGGTAAGGCGGCGGGCATCCGCAAATATCCCCATCACCCAAATCCCTGCAATTTCCAAGGAAATCAAGGAGGTGAGGGTGGAGCAAGTGCCGGCAAGCGACTTTGTGGCGCATGATGGTGTCCTCCTGACGATCCAGGACAAGTCCAGCGACCGCGATTCAGACAAGGTCATGGCCCATTTGGGTGTTAGCAAATCGAGGCGTGGTGACGAGAGTCATTCGGGGTCATTTCGCTACATGGACAAGGATGCGGGATTCCAGTCAGCTGAGGAAGGCGGCTCTGGAACGTTTCGGCAGGCTTCAGCTAATGCCATAACTGCTCCTTCACCTCTGGTTGGCCTGCCCGAGTTTTCATACCTTGGTTGGGGTCACTGGTTTACGCTGAGGGATCTGGAGCTTGCTACCAATCGCTTTTCAAAGGATAACATTATTGGTGAGGGTGGATATGGTGTAGTTTATCGTGGCCAGCTGATCAATGGCTCTCCTGTTGCTGTCAAAAAGCTTCTCAACAACCTGTAAGCCCTCCTTATCTAATCTCAGTTCGTTTTTCTTCCCTGTTTGTTCTCCCCACATCTTGTCTTCCTTAGCCATCATCGTACACCAATAGTGCATCTAGTTTCTTCAATTGATGTTTTGTGAATCTATAGAGGTCAAGCTGAGAAGGAATTCAGAGTAGAAGTTGAGGCTATCGGTCATGTTCGACACAAGAACTTGGTCCGGCTTCTTGGTTATTGCGTGGAGGGTACCCAAAGGTAATTCCTATTACAACTGCAATAAGCGTGGCATTTTCTGACACCATTTCTAACTTCAAATGAATTTTTCAGGATGCTTGTCTATGAGTATGTGAACAATGGAAACCTAGAGCAATGGCTTCATGGAGCTATGAGTCAACATGGCTCCCTTACATGGGAGGCCCGCATAAAGATTCTTCTTGGGACTGCGAAAGCGTTAGTGCAAAATACACTTTAACCTTTTGTTACCATTATCTCTTGCGTTATTTTCTCAGCCCACCTTAGGATATTAACGCTGTAAAAGTTCCTTAAAGCTCATTAGTCATCATCTTTCTACATGGGGATAATTCTGTTATAGGAATTGAAGTATACCATAACACCCCTCAATTCAAAGTAACTGTAACTGAGGTTAAGCTAAAAACTTCCATTTACTATTTGCATTGCCTTAATTGTTGCTAAACTTGCATAATATGTTTTCTCCTTTCAGTTTTTTCATGTGTGAATGATCGAAATGAAAACAAGATTTTTTTTATATATTTGTCCACAGGCTTGCTTACTTGCATGAGGCAATTGAACCCAAAGTTGTGCACCGTGATATCAAATCCAGCAATATTTTGATTGATGATGAGTTCGAGTCCAAAGTATCAGATTTCGGTTTAGCCAAGCTTCTTGGTGCTGGAAAGAGTCATGTAACCACTAGGGTTATGGGTACCTTTGGGTATGTTCCACTATTCGTAAACATGGTTTCCATGAAATTATGTTAGTACAAGGTTATGATGGTGTGCATTGACTCACTGTAGGTATGTGGCACCAGAGTATGCAAACACTGGACTCTTGAATGAAAAGAGTGACATTTACAGCTTTGGAGTTGTTCTCCTAGAAGCAATTACCGGAAGGGATCCTGTTGACTATGGCCGCCCACCAAACGAGGTATTGATAAATTGGCCAATATTCTTTGCTTTAGTGCTAACCTATATGTTAGACCTTGCTTGTGTAGTTAGATATGATTAAGTTTGAAGCATTAGGAGACATCTCACCAAATTGAGTGATACTCAAAAGTTCTGTTCTGTTTCTGTTGGCACTGGAATGCTTTGTGTTGGCTAACGAAATCGCTCTATACATCCAGTACATAGTTCATTTTGTGGCTGCCTGTGGATCATTCATTCCTTCTCATAATTCATAAGAGAACGTTCATGACAGAATGTAATGTTGACTAGATTCAGTATTTGCTGTTTCCTTGATGTGAACCTTTTGATCAACCTGCTCCCATTTTTTGCTTACTAAAGCATGTGCATGATGCTTGACATAAAAGGCATTTTTTTATTTAGAAAAAAGACATAAAAGGCAATAAGAGCTTACTGTTGAAATGGTTGTTGGTGTGTTCCTTTAAGAATTTTCTAACAACACTTTGTGGTTGGTCGTGTATAAAATATGCATTGTGTCCATCCATATTGCTTGTTCGAACTGATAGCTTTGCCACTGTTTTACATAATTGGCTTTAATTTATTCAGATGAAGTGGTTGGCTATCCTAGAATTGGAAAAGCTACTGGCAGTGTCATTAGTTGTGTCAGCCTTCCAGATCATCGTAGCTAATACAAATCTCAAGGGCCAATTTATATCAACTATTTTCTTGATACAACCAGCCTAAACTAGTAACGCTTCCATATGTTGCGATCAGTAACCATTCTTTAATGGATATATTATGTCGTTTAGAGGTCATAATAGTATATGCGTAAATAGCACAACCACTAAAGTGTTGTCCACAATTTGTGTAAGAACTTAACAATGGCCATATCTGTTTGACCTCCATGATGCTAGTTGACTGGTATCTTAACAAGTGTTGTTTCATGAAAATAGGAAATGGTATCTTCCATTTCTCTAGCTGAACATATTTTTGCCACTTGCAGGTGAATCTAGTTGACTGGCTAAAAATGATGGTTGCCAGCAGGCGGTCAGAAGAAGTAGTGGATCCCACCATAGAGACACGACCTTCGACGAGAGCTCTAAAGCGTGCACTTTTGACAGCTCTGAGGTGTGTGGATCCAGACTCAGAGAAGAGACCAAAGATGGGTCAAGTTGTCCGGATGCTGGAATCAGATGATCCAATTCCTCGAGGGGTATGTCCTAGCAAAAGCAAAAATAAAAAAATAAACAAAAATCCTTGTTTAGTTCATAGTTCATACACTACCTACTTCAACCTTCATACTGAAAATATATATTCTCGCAAGCAGGACAGAAGATCTAAGCACCACCGTGGAGGGAGCACAGAAATGGATTCGCAAAGGGACAACTCTGACACGGAGAAGAGCGATAATCCAGATTCGAAACCTAGCAGGAGCAGAGCATCCTCGTCCAAATGAGCACACCAGCATTTCACCTATTACAGTCTTCAGTACATTGCATGGACCAGACTACTTCCGTTTTACATTGCTGACGAATTGGTAACTGAAAGCTCTGAAGCTTGAATACACCGAGCTGAAGAAAGATCTACTTTTCTTTTCTTTTTTGTTGTAACGATTTATGATTTATTTGTAGAGAAGGTATTGGTTTTTTTACTTATCAATGTGTGCTTACCGGTGATCTTGACAATTGCTGCTGTAAGTTTTTAACATTGTGTACAGGCGTAGCATCATGAATACTGGCGGAATCCCCGTAATATTTGTAATGATAATGTTTCAGTTGAAAGCCTCTCTCTCATTTGAGCTATTGATACATGATCAATTTACCCAGAACAATCATATAAAAGAAAAAAAACAAAGAGGTCTCCAGTGCAATACTACTAGATGTCTTTAGTTGAATCATGTCTCAACGAGGGAAGTTGAGCTGCTTATCAGATGAATCTATCAGTTATTTAGCAGTGTTTTTTTTCTCATGATAAATCAGCCGAATCTGTCAGCCATTCAACAGTGTTTTTTTCTCACAATAAATCAGCGAACAATATTTTTTGTCATAGCTTATTAGCCAAACGAATACTTTTTGTCATAGCTTATTAGCCAAACGAATAGATACGTAACTTTTCTAGATTTTAATTAGCCCCTAACCTAATTGCTAGGAGAAAATTAATTATAGTGTTTAATTTTTTGGAAACGAAATTTTGGAAGACCACAAACAAGGTTTAAAATTCTATTTTCGAATAAACCTACAAAGCTTCAAAATTAAATTCCTTATAAACTCAGCTTGGGCTCAATCTCGGCCCAAACCTCCGCTTCTTTTTTTTTTCATTTATCAGCCCATGTTTACTATCGGCTTTAAGCCCATGTTTACTTTCTAGCCCAACCTTGACGGCTGCTCCAGCCTGTCATTCCCTCTCTATCTCAAACTAACATACGGGTCCACGTGTCATCGTTGTCTTCCCCTCTCTCCATCTGTCACTCACGTTGATGTGCATCCGCCACAAAAAAAAATGATGGTTTGTTTTTTTTTGTCTAAATACTCATATTTAGCTAGGAGGCTGAAGTTGCTCGTGTATTTAAAACATGTGTCCTTAGGAATCACCAGATCCATGTTAGAAACAAGCGTGCAGTGCAGTACGATGTGCCCGTCCTATGGGCCATGGGCCCGTGGCCGTCCGAGAGAACAATTTTTGTTGTTGTTGTGTTGCATATTGATACGCTAGCTAATATTTCCTCCATCCACAAATGAATGTAATTAGCTCAAGTTGATTAAATTTATAGTAAATAGTATTAGTATTTATGCTTCAAATAAATTTATTATAAATATATATATATATATATTCTATATAACTAATTTAATCATACTATTTTGTCTCACGAGTGTTAGTGTTCTTTTTATATAATATTAGTCAAAGTTTAAATTTTTTGATTTCTCGAAATGTGAGAATTATATCTCTTTTGTTGACGGAGGAAATGGAATTCAGTTTGGTTAGGACATCGAGTGCGGGAGCTGCTCCTGTCCTGCCTTGTTTTGCATTACATGCTTTTCGGTTACACCAACAGCAAAGAGGATCTGCACATAGGAAGCCAAGTGCTGTATTTTTGCATTCCAAAAGAGATATACACCTACTTTGCAGTAACAGAGCAGCGGATCTGCACATAGGAAGCCAAGTGCTGCGTTTTTGCATTCCAAAAGAGACCAAACAGTTGGTATCATCCATCCATGATCCCTCGCACACCATTTTCTAGAACAGGTTGATGACAGACACACAAAGCAGGGGACAGCGCTTACAACAATACACAGCCGCATGGCAAAGCTCTTCTCGGCGCCAAGACTTAAAACAGTCTTGACACAGCAACGCAACGCAACGCAACGCTCCACAAGACGGTCTCTTCTTCCTCAACCCAAAGTCGTCACGTCGCACACAGGACCATGGCCATCTTTGGTGATGAGGAATCACAGTCCAGATCGCTCTGCTGCTGCTGCTGCTGCTGCTGCAGCGGGGGAGGCCGGCGAGGCAGCGGGGCGGTTGCCGGGCCGGCTGTGCAGCAAGGGGCTCAGGGCCTTGACCACGATGCTCATGTTGGGACGGAATTCACCCTCGTATTGCACGCACAGGGCGGCCACAGCAGCCATCTGGTGTACATACAAAACCAGAAAAAATGGATAACATGGTAAGAATCATATCTTTTGTCCATCCAAGCTACGTATTATAAAAAATGTAGTACTCTTTTGCAGTGCTATCGGAGCTGGATTAAGTGTTATGTTGTGAAATTCTACTTTCAGGTTTACATGGAAATAAGATTAATTCCTTAACTTGGTAACAGGATATATTTACCTTGGCTACAGCCTTTGGAGGGTATTCATCTCCGAGCCTTGGATCCACGCATTGCTTCACCTTGTCTTCACTAAGCCTCGGTGTAGCCTTCATATATATAACCAAGAATTTAGTTGCTTTGTTGGCTTCATGCCTTTCGTCCTTGTCAAAAACATTGAAAAAAAAAATCCCAGGTAAATGGAAAGGCGCATACCCATGTCACAAGGCTCTGCTGGCCACGGGGCAGTGTGTGGTCAACTGGCTTGCGACCGGTTAAAAGCTCCAACAGCACAACTCCAAAGCTGTAAACATCACTCTTGGTGCTAAGCTGTCCAGTCATGGCATATCTGAAAACCCCCAAGGAAAAAGGGTAAGAGAGTGTTCCCAAATCCTAACTGAAAAATGAAAGCACATTTGGGATGCATTGCATACTCTGGTGCATGGTAGCCAAAGGTGCCAAGAACACGAGTAGAGTGGAGGCGCGCAGCCATGTCAGGGGACTGGTTTGAGATGTCAAAGTCCCCGATCTTGGCAACGTCATTGTCAAAGAGCAGTATGTTGCTGGACTTGATGTCGCGGTGGACCACTCGAGAGTCCGCCTTCTCGTGGAGGAACTCGAGCCCACGAGCTGCACTTACGGCAATCCTCGCTCGCTGCATCCATGACAGGACTGGCCCTGGCTGAGCTCCCTTGACACCCTTTTTACCTGTGGACATGGATCAGGCACACATCAGCCCAAACTCAACAGACTTGATTGAGGCATCAGCGATAGGTTCATAGTAGTTATCAAGGGAGCAACTGCGAATGGTATCTTATGGAACTAGATAAATGTTTTCACAAGCAATGACAATGATAAAAACATTAAGCTTATGGAAGGAGATGGAAGACTTGCTCCCTACCATGGAGGATATCATGCAATGATCCCCTTGTTGCATACTCATAAGCAAGAACGCGGGTGATCCCTTCAGCGCAGTATCCAACGAGTTGGACAACATTCTCATGCTTCAATCTTGAGACAGCTGAAACCTGCAGAGGAAATGGGAGTGAGAACTGTACTGTAGCATCTGGACGAGGAAACATTATATGAGAGAAGTAAAGGTGGCACCACCTGCACAAGGAATTCTTGATCAGGCTGTTTGCTGGAGTCAAGCTTCTTCACTGCAGATTTCGTCCCATCTTTCAGCACACCGAAATAGACTCTGGCATACGAGCCCTCACCAATGAGGGCATCACTGCTGAAGTTCTTTGTAATTTCCTTCAACTCTTCCAGATGAATGGGCGGTACTGCAATTGGCTGATCTCTGCCTGTGGGGATGACAGGGATTGGGGCTGGGGGCCGGCTAGGTCCAAAGTTATCAACTGCATAGGGGAAAAAATGATATGTGCTAAGCAAACCCCTTTTGTGGTACTAGTAAGCATGATGAATGTTTGCTTAACTTCACTCATATATATATATATATATATCTTTATGTTTCCATGGAACCAAAGCCGGAAAATAACTAAAATAGTATCTTGTATGTTCAGTGGAACAGGATTTTTGTACCACAGGGTACACAAGAAAACCCTTAGTACCACCACAGTCAAAATAGTTGGCAATCACAATGCAGAGTTCAGTATTCAGCAATCAATTCACTCGGCTCTTCTGGATCCATAATTTGACACACCAGGACAGGTTTTCAGTGAAGTATAGTCGTGTCAAAAACTATATCTAATAAGGATACAGAAATTCACTCAAAGAAGTAATAAGGATTCAGGAGAGACAAAACAGAGATCATACGTAAAACCTCATGTTCATGAAGAATTGTTAGCATGCTGGTTCTATAGAATAGCTTTTCTTAGCAAAATAATGCAATGCAATGAGGACGACGACTGTAAATATGAAAGGAAAATAACGTTGTTCGGATAATGCAATGATAATCATGTTTATGTCAATGTAATAACAAATTTAGGTGGACGACCGAGTACAGTTGACTGGCATGTTTATTATTTGTCCCCTTTCTTTAAGAAAGGCAGAAAGCTGGTTAAGCTAATGTCAAACAGGTAGGTAGTTGCATTTCTTATGCCAAAGAATTTTCTGCGAACATAATTAATTGTTGGAAGATAAACAGAACACCATCCCCTTTGCATTGTTCGATCAGGTAGTGGCATCCACATTTTGTGAAAATCAATGCCTTGATTGTATCACACAATAATTACCATTTTTTTACTGAAATTCACAAATTAGTCGTTGTTACCATGACAAGAAATGATGAGAAGAAGAGAAAGAGAGAAGTGGCAACCTTGAGCAGGGATAGGAACGTAGGCATCGTCATGCTTCTTCCTCCTGCCAATGTCGTCGTCATCGGCCACGCAGCAGCATGAAAAGCACCCCATGGCTGGCTCCCTAACCCTGCATAACACATAGACATTTACATGATGACTCCTGTGAACCAAGAACGCGCCAAACATTTGCATTTCACACATTTATTGAAAACTGTCTGCATGTCCCCTCCACGCACAGAAAAAAAACATCGATCGATTTCAGAATGTCTCGCGGTAATATTTGTAAGATATGTCATTTGCGTACTGGCGCTGAAAAAAACCAAGAAGATAGAGATGGACTGACGGAATTTGCCATGCGAATATGCGATGAATTTAATCAGAGTTTTTCTTTGTCAGCACCAATCAGTAGGAAAACGTACGATGAGACGAAAGGCAAGGAAGTAAAGAGGGGTGATCGTCCTTGAGCTCTATCACCGTTTCAAGAACCAGACTGACGGTTACCATCTACTAATCCGGCGAGATCGAGGATCTAGAGCTGAAGCCGGCGGCGACCAATTTCTTAACAAGCACGAACAAGGAGGGTAGAGAACAACCCAAAAGTCTTGAGAGAAAAGGACAAATAAAATCCGACGGAGTTCACCAGTTGGCATGTGCGATTTAAAATTTCGAGTACATGCCACGCCAATTATATTATACAGTATTATACAAGAAAAAAAAAAGAAAAGAAAAGCAAGCGATAACTACCTGAATTCCTTCTTCTCCGACCTTTGATTGATCTTGGAGAGGGAGCGAGAATCGTAGTACTGGATGGAAGGATGGGATCAAGAACAATGCGAGGGGAGTGCTGTGGTGCTGCTGGAGAGAGGAGGAGGGGATGAGAAGGAGAAGGAGGAGGAGGAGGAAGAGGAAGGGACACGACGCGGAGGGTCTCCCTCGCCGCCCTTCCTTCCCCTTCTTCTCCTCTGTTGTGGGGTTGCCTGGCTCCTGCTTTACTTGTTGCCGTTTCCGTTCGTTTTTATTAAAAATCCCCGTTCCCGTCCCGTCCGTCCGTCCGTCCCTTCCTTCCTTTGCCGAGGCTTCCACCACCGCTCGCCAATTGGAGTGCACTCCGCTCGTTTTGCTATTCTTGTCTCACCTCACCTGCTATGACCGTATACATACATGCAACGTTTACTACTGCTGATCTGGCACCTGCCCACCTGCTGTCGTGGATGGATGTACCAACACAACTCCAGCCTTCCATCTATATATACAGAGTAAGGTCTTGTTTAGCTGTGAAAAATTTAGATTTTGATACTATAGCACTTTCGGAAAACCATCTGAGAGTGCTGAGTTATGGTTTATTTTGGAAGATGGCATCCTCACTTCCATCCGTGTGAAATCTTAAATAAGGATCTTATTTTCTTGTTTTGAAACTTAAGGGCCCATGTTTGGGACTCATCCATTGACACAAAAGAGTGTACCTATGGTTCAAAAAAGGTTTTTTAATATTTAGTGATATATACTTTTAGTTCAACAATGCTAGTTATAATACCCTCGTCCGGTCGTCCTGTCCTAACATGAAGATCGTGGTCTTCCTATATTTTCCATTAGCGATGAAATGAATGTACGGATATGGGACCCATCTTATCTAGGCTATTCTTAGATTTTTTTAAACAAATAAAGTCTAACAATGTGTTGTCTGGTTTGTTAAAATAGCAAGTTTATTATTCCCAAAACTTTCGCTTGCTATAGATAGCAACACCGTCATCATAGGCTATCCTATACAAAGGCTGTTATGGAACTCTACGCTTTAGGTGGGTTTTTTATTTTACAAAATGGCTAAATCTTATATTTTATAATATAATTTTATCTAGTCTCTTAGAGATGCTCCTAGTGTTTGCATCACCTTCTAAAAGGTTTTTAACTTTTGTCCTTTGATACCATTTGATTTCTTCCTCTCTCATAAGTTTCCAAACTTTCATCTAAGTAGTGTTTTAAATTTAAGTCATCAGAAGAAAGTAAGGCTACCTCTGATTTTTTCTGAACCTGTCTAATATATCTAAGACTATCTCCAATAATAACACCCAAAATACCCATTCAACATTTAGGTAGTTCTATAGGAAAATGGTTCAATGCTCATTCGACATCTTCTCCAATAGTAAGACCCAAAAGAGAATTCTTTCTATAAATGGGGTTTCAGGAGAGAGGATACTAATATTTGGGTTATGCCTCTCACGCAACATTTCAAAGGCTTTTACTCATGTGCCATTATTAAAGTGGATAATCACCCACAAGCCATTAAAAAAGTTGAGTTCTCACATATGTCATTGCTCTAAACTCTTTTACCCTTCACGCCACTTCCATCAGATTTAGCTCTAACGGTGTCAAACCGCCAGTGTGAACGTCAAAAATACCCTCAGGCTTGAATATGTAATTATTTTTTTTGAGCATCTTAATAACCTCAAATGAAAAAACTTAGAACAAGAAAGTTATAAATCTCGACTATATCTATAAATTTTATATAAAAATTATCTTCATTGAATTTCATATAAAAAGATATGATTTGGTATGATGAATATGTCTTAGAAAAATCATATTTTTTATATGGAATCAAATAAAAATATTTTTATATAAATATTGTAGATCTAGGTGAGATCTATAACTTTCTAGTTTTGAGTTTTTTATTTGATATCGTTAAGATGCTAAAAAAAAATAATTATGTATTCAGACTTGAGGGTATTTTTGACTTTTTATACCTACAGTTTAACACTGGTAGAGTCAAATATGACAGAAGTAGCGTAGAGGACAAAAGAGTTTAGAGAAGTGGCACCTATGAGAATTTAACTTTTTTAATGGCTTATAGATAATTACAAACTTTTACAATGGTATACAGGTAAAAGCCTCTGGGTCTCTCGTATAGGTACTCTGTTGGAGGCCGATTTTAGGTCTTCTGTTATCCATTTTGAGTTTAGGTACCATATGGGTTACGTGTTGGAGACAGTCTAACAATTTTTTCTTTTCCTTTTTATATACCTCAGTCACATTTTTGTCACATCCTCTTAAGTATTGTCTTAAGAGTCTTATTTTTTGCTTGCCACTGTTCTAAGTGGGTGTGGTCGTCGTGAAAAATGTTCCAAATTTCTCTGACCATCTCATAAAAACCCTCACGCAATAGCCAATCCGTTACTCAATTTGAACAAAATATGGGTTCTTGAGAAAAGTTTAAGTCCTGTATTTTTTTATGTAAGGGTAGATAAATTATTGTTCCTTTCACCTAAGTGAACTCGATGCATGAATCTCTTGTCATTGTTGCAGCACAACTGGGACATGATTATTGCTAGACGAATGAACCTGTCTAAAAAGTCAGTGCACACTTGAAACTAAGAAAAAGTGCATGTGATTCAACTCCTATGCAGTTTCTGCTGCAAGTGCTACGCACGTACGACATTGGACAAATCATCAACAAATTGAAGTCCTGCGCCAAAAGGACGCTTTGGTTTGGTGTGTTTAGTACTGCATCCGTTAGGTTTATATTTTGGTTGCTTCGCTTTGCAGATGGCAGTAGTTGCAGACTTGTAGTACTGGGTGGCAACATACCAGCAGTCAATAGAGGAGGCCTTCCTTGCAAGTTAAAATTGCAAGAAGTTGAGAGTGTGAGACAGATGACGAGCATTATACTGCTAGCCAACCTCGTCTTCATAGTTAATAGTTAGTACAACTAACTAGGATTGCTACTCTGCATGAACAGTGTGACCCACCAAGAGCAAATTTCAAACTCCATAACTTTGCGTAAAGCAAACAGAAAGAAAACCTAAACAGATTGCAACCCAAGTTTCATGTAGGCATGCTCTTAATAACTACATATAGTGCGTCTAAATAGGGAAGGGCTAATAGGTGAGCTAATTTTTTAGTCAAGTCTTCAACTATTGTTAGCCAACTAAATAGCCAATCATAACTTAACTAGTCATGTGTAGATTCAAACAAACATTAGTCTACATAGAACAATAAAAAAAGATATTACCTTCTCGTACATTCACAACACTCAGACCGTTCCTTCCCTGGCTACTTGAAAAGGAACACCTCATTCGCCTAGGTCATGCTATGCCATATTATATATACACCGTCAAAAGCACACTTAATCATCAGATACGAAGTCAAATATCAATATGTTGCAATTTTTGGATTGTACACTCGGTTTCAAATTGTTAATTTCTATAATTTTAACTATTTTTCAAAAGAACATAGCAATTGTATGATATCATATTAGTTTTATTAAAACTTATTTATTATATTATAAACTTAATTAATATTAGAAAATATTAGTTAAGGATAAAACTAAAACAAGTCTAATTTGAAATAGCAAAAGTATACCTCAGCTATATTTATACGGGACTCAATGGATTTAAATTTTAGAACATATTTGGCAGAGCTCCCAGAATAGCTTCCAGATTAAATTTACCAAGAGCTCTGCAAATTATTATTATTATTGGCTGATAAGTGATTCTTCGAAGTGATTTTCTGCGATGAGCTATGAGGCTAAGAGTTGAAAATAATAGTTATTTCTGATTCACTCCCATATAGAACCATGTTATGATCCTAAAGAATCACTTCTTTTAGAGATTTTTTTCACAAAAATTCAAAAGCAGGAGCTTTTCAAAACATGCTAAAAAACTTATGAGAAAAATATAGTTTATGTACAAGACCAATGCAATGTCACGTAGAAGTTACTACCAAACAGTGAAGAGTATTTTTCTGTGGAAAAGAAAAAAAAGTCCGTAAAGTTTTGAAACCAAATGAGAAAATTAGCTATTTGCCATACTAAAGAGTGGGCTTCATAGATTTAACATTCTAAACATGGATTTCACAAAATTGTCAGCTAAAATATGCGCTTATTATTTTCTTCACAATAGTACCTCTTTTTTTCCCTCTAAAATTAGTCATGTGAAAAAAACTCAACCCGCGGGGGGAGAGATAGCCTTCGGGCATTGTGCTTAAAAAGAAGAAGACTTTTTCACGCAGGTCGAAAAAACTCCTGAACCTCTGCCCCACCCATACATAGCGGCACCATAGCTCACGTGAGACTTGGTTGGTAGCATGGGACAGATGAGGAGATTTTTGATTTTTTTTCAACGTGCAGATAAACAGCACCACCTCCAGCACCAAATTCGCCCCGGTGGGGATTTGAACTGTGGCCAGCAGGTGCAAGGCTCAACGCCGGACCAACTGGTCTACAAACTGCTGAAAGCCCAAGTTTGGTTTTGGTAATTAATGACACCAAGTTGCTAATGCCTTGTGTTTAAGAGATTTGAGTTAGGCATAGCAACACATGTGATGAAGGTGCATGTTGGCATGGAAAGGTGGCTACATGATCAAAAAAGGATGAAACATGAAGTGGAGATCATGGTGATAGATGAGGAGCAAAGTTATCAAGGCAAAGGTATAAACATAGGGTTTTACTTTTGCCGGTCTAAGATGAGTAGAGAAGTGATTGACCCGGTTTAGGATAGATAGCCGACTATCAAGAGGGGAAATCACGGTTATCTCTCAAATCAAGTGCTACTAGGTCTACATCTTGAGCATATGCATTAGGATCTAGTAAAATGCTAACTTAACTCCTTTGGATAAAAATGTTTGTGAAAAGCTAACACACATGCACTTTGGTGGCGAACACTTGTTGGTGTTAGCACATTTCCAAAGGAGGTGGAGTTCCTAGGGTTGAGAGGGGTTTGGGTTCCATGCCACTTTACGGCGCTTTTGAGAAAAATAAGTGCATATTTTCTATTACGCCGGTGGGAAATTTGGAGAAGTCGCGGGAGTGGTTTTCTCTGAGAAACACTCACTGGACGCTGAGTGCGGAGGCACCGGACGCTGGCCTCAGAGTCTGGTGTGCTTGACCCTGCTAGGGTTGAGCACCGGACGCATTGTGAGAGCGTCCGGTGGTTAGAGTCCGGTGTGAGGGCGTTTTGCAACCCTCTCTGTGTTTTAGTCCGGTGAGCACCGGACGCTCAGGGTGCGTCCGGTGGCTCACGTCCGGTGACTCGGCAAGTTTGCGGAACTCTCTGCGCATGAGTCCGGTGTGCACCGGACGCGTCCGGTGTGGACCTGCAGAGCGTCCGGTGGTCCGCAGGTGACCGTTAGAGACTGGCGCGCGAGATTCAAGAAGGACACGTGGCCAACCCCAGTGCACCGGACGTAGGGGGTCGAGCGTCCAGTGCTCACTTAGTAAGTTAGTAGCGTCCGATGCCCCCGATTTCTGCCTAGTGAAAGTGGCCAACGGCTAGTTCTTTGAGGGGACTTATAAATAGAAGGTGGCCGGCTTTGGGAGAAAAACCCTTGCACATTTTGATTACTTGAGACATATGTTGAGCTAGAGAACACTCCCTCCACTCATCTCCTTGCTTGATTGCTAATCTTAGTGAGATTGAGTGAGATTCAAGTGCATTGCTTTGAGAGTTGCATTTAGTGGCACTTGATTCTTGAGTTTG
>Ga0182004_10000762_pt1 | contig 21282 bp, 11 predicted proteins | sample Sormic07211540_1_FD_120479 | JGI IMG/M metagenome (GOLD analysis project Ga0182004, IMG submission 120479) | Endophyte microbial communities from Sorghum bicolor roots, Mead, Nebraska, USA - 072115-40_1 MetaG | ecosystem: Host-associated > Plants > Roots > Unclassified | place: USA: Nebraska...
AATATAATAAAAAAAAGAAAGATTATATAAAAAAAAAAAATAAAATATTTGATAACAATATATAAATATATATGATAAAAAAAAAAATATATATATATATATATATATATATATATATATATATATATATATGAATTTACGTTAATAGATTAGACATTAAAAGTATTGCATATAATAGAGATGGTGGACATTTTTTTAAACTAATAAGAGATGACATGGCCAAGAAAAACCAAAAGAATATTTGAGGTTAATAGATTAGAGATTAAAAGTGTTGTACATAATAGAGAGGATGTGGATATTTTTTATAATTAATAAGAGATGACATAGATAACGTGTATGAACTATAAGTTAATGAAATACTTAGTGAGAAATGATACAGGAACCCATAAATTCCTTTCGAACGGCCGGATCGAGTCCCTGACAACTTCTCAATTTTTTCTAGTCCACAATGCTAGCGCTCACACTAGTTGACAATAATTTTCTCGCGTGCCCAGCCTGTGACATTTGGCTCGTGTGGGCAGTTAGGCACAACTCACCTTGTACGCGTCAGCCTTACGTATAAATACTTTTGACGAACTAAAAAAAATCACAACCGCTAAACTAAACATCTAAATTAAATTTTGATTACACCACCGGATTTTTTACAATGAATCCTTCAAAATAAGATCTGACATAGATATATTTAAATAAAATTTTATTAACGAATATTTATCTTATAAAGATAAAATATTTTCTTTTACTGAGCAACGACAATATTCTAGGAATAGAGAATAATGTTCCGTCTTCGTAAGAAAAATATTCTCGATTTAGAAGGACAGTGTTCTAGCTTTAGATAAACATAACTAGTATTGTAATATACACATGAAAATCAATAAATACATACATAACGTAAATAAAAATAATATCACATGCGAAAAAATTTAGAACATATAACATAAAAAATTTAAAAGAATATCACATAAATAATTTTTAAACATCCTAAAATATACTATAGAATATGTGTACTAAGTGAACATCACTAAATACACCATAAAACATCACTAAAATACATTATAGAACATCGCATATATATTCTCTGAACATCACTAAATACATCATAAAACAACACATGTGTACTAAGTGAACATCACTAAATACATTATAGAACATCACATATATTACATAAATATCACTAAATATATTATAGAACATCACATATATACTAAGTGAACATCACTAAATACCACATAAAACATCACTAAATACATTATAGAACATTGCATATTAAATTATACTCCCTCCGTCCATTTATCTCGATCATTTAAGGAAAAGTTTTTCTTCCAATTATCTCCATCATCTTGAGGTGATCGGCTGTAATTATGACCATTCCTTGGGCCATCTTGGCTCTTCATTGGTTGCATGCAGGCATGCACATTAATTAGATTAATTGGACCACAATGATTTACTGAAAAGACGTGAGTCTTTCATGCTCCTTGGTCTATGTGCACAAGGCTTAAACGAAGGAGACTAATGGACGGAGGGAGTATCAAAGAACATCACATATATACTATGTGAACATCACAAAAAACGACATAGAACATCACATATATATTATGTGAACATCACAAAATACATTATAGACATTATATGTATATCACGTGAATATAAAAAATTATCACAAAACATCACATGTATAACACATGAAAAAACCCGTAAAACATCACCACATGAAAATAAAAAAATAACATATATCATCATAAAAAATAATATAAAAAGAAAAGAAAAGAAAATAAAATAAAAAGAAACAAAATAAAAGTAACAATATAAAAGTAATAAAAATAATAATAAACACATAAATCCAGAAAAATAAAATAAAATGATGCATGAAAAGAGAAAAGAAAAAGAAAAAAGAAAAAAAAATAAAGAAAAATTAAGAAAATAAAAACATTAATCAAAGAAAAACATAATTAGAAAATAATTTAAAAAAATAAAAATAAATCTATCAAAAAAAGAAAGGATAAAAATAGAATATTATATGTATAACAAACGAACATCAAAAGAAAATAAAAGAAACATAAGTATAAAAACTAAAAGAATAATAAAAAAATACATAAAACATAAAAAATTAAAAATGAAGCAAGAAAAAGAGAGAAAATAAATAAAAAGAAAAGAAAAGAGAAGAGAAAGAAAAATAAAAAAAGAAAAGAAATAGAAAAAGAAATAAAGAGATATGTGCGTACCTCTAGGTTGTAATTACGGCTTCCAGCGTAGACATTTTCGCACGCCGTGCACTGTGGTCCGTTCATCCGGACCAGAAGATTTTTTAGAGGTTTGTCAGAGTTGTTTAAGAGACCTTTGTAAAATCCTACGAAATTAGCATACACAATACGGATTACTAAAATGCCATTTTTTTTCCAACCATCATTTATCTCGAGCGTCCAATTTCTGATGGACCATTCAGATACATCTGGTACGACAGTCTGTCAGTCTCTGCCCAAAGTCCCAAACCGGCCCCATAATTGGCTCAGACTTTTGAGAGCTCGCGCTCTCCAATTTTGTACCCAAAACCCCAAACCCTAGCGGATTCCCTGCCCAACTCGATCCGACCTCGCCATGGACACCTCCGACGACGAGGCTACTGCCGCCGCTGCGGAGACCAAAAAGAAGACACCCAAGGCAGCGGCGGCCAAGGGGAAGGCGACGGGGAAGGGGAAAGCGGCTGCCGGCCCCAAGGCGTCGGCCAAGGAGAGCAGCCTCCTCAAGCAGAGTGAGCTCCCTCTCCGATCCCCTATCTCATTAAGAATTTCGGTTTTTTTGGGTCGGTTTATCTTATGCCTTTTGTATCTTTTCTTGGGTTTCTGCTGCAGAATCGCCCGCCGAATTCTTTGCAGAGAACAAGAACATTGCCGGGTTTGACAATGTGAGTTGTTCTCTAACGACTTATGGCCGATTTGGGTGCAACAGCTAGATTTCATGCGTTTGCGAAATTTAGCTAGATGCAGTCATGCAGATGCTCAATTATCTTGTCGACAGACAGTATCATTTCTTTATTTTCCTCATGGTTCAAGGGCAATGTAATCTAGAAATTAAACTTAGACCACATCTGACAGTGGGGAACAAACACAAACTATCAACCATTGTTTTGATTCACGGATAATTACTCATTCTAGTTGTAGTACACTTGTGGGGAGGAAATCTATCAGATACCATCATAGTCATTATTTCACAGAGGTACTGATGTAATGGTGCTGGTCAGCCTGGTAAATCCCTGTACACAACGTTGCGGGAGCTAGTTGAGAATGCCCTTGATTCCGCCGAATCCATATCAGAGCTCCCTGATATAGAGATTACAATGTAAGTAATCCCTAAGTGTATTCTTTGTTTCCTTTTCTATTTTGCAGTATGGGACAATGCCCCATAACTTTGTTTTGCCATATCCTTGTCAGAGAAGAGATCACAAGGACCAAGTACAACACAATGATAGGGCTAGTGGAGCGACAGCGTGTTGACGAGGCACTATATGATGATTTTGAGTCAGAAAAGGATCGTGAGGTAAGATGAGCACCTAGGTTTGTATTAGTTTGAACATTGTGGATGTATTGAGAGGCGTTGTGGACTTCACAAACTTACCTTTTTGCATTATTCGTGATTTTAAGTCTGATAAAGTTGTATGATTTCGCAATACTTAGAAACGCCTGGCCAAGGAAGCACGTTTCCAAGAAATTCAAGCTAAAAACGCTGCACTTGGGAAGAAAGTTAAGGAGGCTCCATCTGTTCGAGGAAAAGGTCGGGGTGAGGCTGTACTTTTCAAAGTGACTTGCAAGGTATTGCTGTGACAATGTGATATATCTGTCGAAAATATTTTTTCTTACTTTTGATCTTCACTAATCCACCCCCTCCCCCCATGTGGATGCAGGATAATGGTAGAGGTATGCCACATGATGATATCCCAAATATGCTTGGGAGAGGTAGGTTTATAATGGTATCTTTAATCCATAAATGCTGAATCCAAACAATTGGATCCTTTCTTACTTGGAGAGGAGATGATGGTACCATGATGTCCAATATCATTGGAGCTGTTTACATATGGTGCAGTTTTGTCGGGCACAAAGTATGGTTTGAGGCAAACACGTGGAAAATTTGGACTTGGTGCTAAAATGGTAAACTTTTTGCTTACGCTGTTGAGAAGAAACTTTCTGAATTGTATATTGCTGTGAACTATTGTTTTGTATCTTTTTGAAAGATAAGAATGAATGCAAACAGTTAGTTCATTTCTGCATTATCATGAAATCTTGAAATTGTTTTCTTTCTTTTGCTTGGGCATGACCGTCTTTGGGTTTGGATTGGATAGTGCAAGTGTACAACCAAGTATTACTCATCTTATGCTGTTTGTCATGATGCTAATATCTCATTTCTACATAGCCATGTAAAAACTTGCATCATAACTAATGTAAAATGTTATTACAATCATAATAGCAACTTGTTTGCAGTTGGCATAATCATCCTTTTCTTTCACTTTGATTATACCTTTTAAGTGATCTATTATTAGTTTGTTTTCTTGTGTTTGTTGTTTCAAATTTGATGGTATTCTTTTGCTTAATCTATCCCATGTCTAAGAGATATTCATCGTGTTTTGCCTCTGTAAAATAGCTTATGACAATAAACGTGTGACCTATAGTATTCTCATGGATTATTATTTTTTTACTGGCTCTAATGTGCTGTTTACATTACAATTGTGGATTAGAACAGGCACTTATATGGTCAAAGATGAGCACAGGACTTCCTATTGAAATTAAGTCGTCGATGAAAGGCCAGAACTATACTTCCTTCTGTCGCCTGGACATAGATATTCATAAGTAAGTACAGCTTGTTGGTTCGTGTGTCTGTTCAACACAAGTACTGACTTGATATTGCAGTTTGTCTCTATTTTGTCACTTTGGTAACTTCTGCAGTTTACCTTTACCATGACCCATTTTCGTGCATTCCACTTCTCAGAAATATCCCTCATGTTCATTTACATGAGAAAAGGGAGAACAAAACTAACTGGCATGGGGCAGAGATTGAAGTTATAATTGAGGGAAATTGGACAACTCATCGTGTGAGTAGCATGTTTTTGGAACATTTGAAACAAGGAATTGTGCTGTAGAGCTAATCAAGTGATCTCTTTCGTGCAGTCAAAGATCCTCCATTATATGCGTCAGATGGCAGTCATCACACCATATGCTCAGTTCCTTTTTAAATTTCTATCTGATGCAGCAGAGTAAGCATTTTGTTTATGGTTATCTATTTATGTTGTGTGAAAGCTGTTGCCAATTTTTCATGAATGAGTTTGTTTCCTGCAGCAAAAACTTAACAATAAAGTTTGCTCGCCGGACAGATGTTATGCCTCCTGTTCCACTTCAAACAAAGCATCACCCATCTGCAGTTGATTTATTACTGATAAAAGGTTTAGTTGCAGAGACTACAAAGCAAAATCTTTTACAGTTTCTACAACACGAGTTCGTGAATATAAGCAAATCACATGCTGAACGTTTAATTGGTGAGTTGTATGATATGCATTGTGGCTGACCTGATTATTGTGTAAACTAAAAAGATAACCAAGTCAATATAGTAGTAGTTTCTATCTGTTTTCAACACATCATGGACCACTATCTAGAATAGAATCGTGAAGTAAACCTTCCTTTGGCAGTTTGATCTTTGTCTTGCTGTTTATGATTCTGAGTTTCAGTTGTGTTTCTAATGTTGCTTTTCAAAGTATTCTACTCTCCACTAAAATCATTTAGAAATCCTATTATAACCTGTTTTGTGCTAAAAATGTAGTTGTATTGTTGTTATGTATTTTTGTATTACTCTTTATCTAGGCTTTACTATTCTTGTTATCAGTTCTATGTTATAATATAACATTTTTTATTTGCAGGGGAGATGGGACCTGATTTCAGTCCAAAAATGACAGTCAAGAGCCTTACTTCTCAGCAATTAGTGCGAATACATCAATTATTTAGGCAGGCTAAGTTCGATGATCCCAGCGGCAATGTATGCATTCCCTTCAACCTTTATTTGTCAGCTATTCATTGGCTGCTTTCATATGTGCAACTGGTCATCGTGGTACCGAAATCAACCAATTCTATAGTGTCTTAGTCCTGCAGGTGAATATAATTTACGCCTGGGTATCATAAAAGAGTTGCACCCTGATATGGTTGCAACACATGCAAGCAGGTGTGTCATTTTATTCAGAGTGAATTCCAGAAGGCATTTATTGAATAAAACTAACAGCTTAATGTTGTCCTCCGTTCAGCCCTCAGGTTTTTGAAGGTCACCCATTTATTGTTGAAGCTGGGATAAGCATTGGTGGAAAAGATGTTAAACAAGTAAGGAAGCATTATTCTGTATGGCAACATTTATGCTTTTATTTATTGTGTTAAAAAATATTGTAGAAACATATATTTTGTTTCTCCTTAGTGGTTCCAGCAATTCAGTGATAGGAAAATAGTCACCCAAACAGATCACCAGGAACTCTCATACACACATGAACACAGTGGGTTTGGTGGCTGGAATGACTTAGCCTTTTCTTATTTTCTCTTCTATATGGAGGCAGCAACGAGCTGCATTTTAGGCTGTGATAGCCTTGTCATACACAATTAACCTATATTACTGCTATTACTTCATGCTGAAATTAGCTGAAGTTAAGGCTATGAACCCAGACACAGGATTATGCCCAACATTCAATGTGTGATGGTAGTTATTGTAAAGATCATGATAGTTGATTATTTGATTTGCTGCCTTATTTGATGCTAACATTTTTAAATTTCCCAGGGTAGTTTCTTTCTGTCTGAGATACTATACTGAATTAAACTCCTAGAGTGGCCTGGTCTGCGAAAAGGGAAAATGTTACTTTTGAAAGAATTTATGAATTTGACCACTCTAAAAAGTGGAAGAATGAGAACTAGCAAGTTTGGCTATCTATTGAGACCTGGGCATATCTGATTTAAACACTATATCTGCCTACACGTTTCAAATTGACTAGTTCTTCCACTTAATTGTTTTGATGGCGAAACTTTTAAGGAGTAAACATAATTGTTTGTCAGTATTACATTGAACTCCAATTATGATTCTACTGGGATTAAAATCCTTATATTGTTATCTCTGTTTCATTCAGGGTATAAACATCTTTAGGTTTGCAAACAGAATACCACTTCTTTTTGAACAAGGTGCTGACGTCATCACAAGAACTGCTACAAAAAGGATGGTGTGAGTTTTTTTTTATCTTGGTTAGTGTATCATTAGAGTCAGATGTTCTACCTCTTCTATACCTTTTCCCATCCTGTTTTTTAGTTGGAGCAGCTACAAAATTAATCAACATCAAGATAAGATTGGTGTCTTTGTGAGCATTGTAAGTACAAAGATACCTTTCAAAGGAACTGGAAAGGAGTACATTGGGGATGACATAACTGAAATATCATCTGCTGTTAAGGTACAATGCAACTTCCCTTATTAACTGTGTCAGTAAGGCCACATATTAATCATCCTCTTGCACCTTCAGTCAGCGCTGAAGCAGTGCTGTCTTCAACTGAAGTCTAAGATTGTGAAGAAACTTCAGGCTCGTGAGCGGCAGGACAGGAAAAGGAACCTGAACAGGTAGTTTCTACTTTGAGGACCAGAGTGTTGTATATAATTGGCATTATAGCAAAATTCCTGTTTTTGAATCTGTTACTGAACCACACATTCCATTATATACTTGTTGAATACTGATATTGGTTGGTATATAGTGTCACTACTGGGATTCAGGCTGACAACGTAACTCCTGGGACTAAAACTGGTCTTACCTAACCCTTACCAGTATTTGTAGAAAGAGCTACATTCTGTGATAATGAATTTATTATGAACAAAATGACTCGCATGCTGCTTCACATTGACAAAAATTCTCCCAAATTGTATGCATTTATCTTATTTACTATTTTATATTTTCAGATATATTCCTGACGTTGCAAGAGCGATTATGGAAACTCTGGTAGAAATTGCAGATCAATCTCCCCCAAAACGGCCACGCTATGATAAGGAAGATGAGGAACTCCTTGAGAAGGTAAATTCTCAGGAGGTGACAGAGATGACATTTAGAGACTGCTTGACTCAGCATGTTGAACAGGTAAGAAAAAACTTATATATAAACAAAATAAAGATAAATTTGTGAGTCTCACACATTTTCTTGTGTGCTCTGTTTCAAGATGTGTCCGTATTACTTTTCAGAAGTAAAATATGATATATTGAATAAATTCATTGTTGATGTGGTATACAATCACGTCATATTGGCTATTGCTTTTTTTTCCCTATTGCAAAGCTTCATAATGTTTGGAGTGCCAATAAATTAGGCCATCAACTGTTCTATTTCAATCATCTGTCTATTTTTTGATTGCGCCAGGTCGACTATGAAATGGCGCTGGACTACGCCATGCAGAGTGGAGTAAGCGAGGAGCCCCGAGAAGCGATATATTTGAACTCACTTGAAGGATCTTACAAGTTTGTCGACTTACAAAGTCCAGTCTTCGTGTTCAGATTTGTTCCTTGAGAAGGAAACTTACACGTCCGCCATCCTCAGGCCCCCATATTTCTTAGGATGAAAATGTCCATGAATTCTATTGATTTTGTACCTGAACTTAACGCTTAAGCTGTTTTGACTGAGCTGTTCATGTAGCATAGGCAATGTCCATTACAAGTTGCTAAGTAGCTTGAACCTGGATGCCTCTGTATGTATGGAGGGAATAATATTTATTACATGTAATTCAAACTAGTGCATTGGGTTCAAAAGTTCAGTACTGCATTCTTCTAAATTGTTGACTTGAGGTGCTCATAATTCTAGAACTTGAGAAATTAGTTATTGTTCTGAAGGAGCGAAAATATTGAAGTTAATGCGGTTGCCTGGCACATGCCGTCGAGGTCTCCACATTTAATAATTTGCCTGACATTTTTCCTTTACATATTTCTGTTTTCATCCACCCTTTCCATTTGCACTTTTTATCACTATACTACATAAAAGGGGGGAAAAACCCTTCTATCGTGGTCGGGCCAAACGCCCGGTGGGTGTGAGGGTTGGTTTTTTGTTTTTAAAAACATCACATTTTTCTTTGCTTTTAATGTACCCATTTGCATGAAAAATCACTGGATCCAGGTTTGTTACCCTTAATTTTTGCAAAACCCCTATGAGCATCTCTCGAAAGCTGGTCTGATAGATCTCGAGATATACTAAAAGAATAGTTCAAATCTAGAAAGCGTTCGCTTTCTATTTTTTAATAAAATGCACATTTCATCTTTACAGTATTCTACCACCTTCTAATAACCAAACTACTTGTAAAAAATGAACTAATGTAGTTAAACTAATTATTTTCAAGAGTAATAAAATTTGAATTTTGAAACAAGTATATTGCTTGGGTGGGGAAAGCACCGGCTAGGGGAGTATGATATGTTAACAACCATACTAGTCCACAACCATATGAATATTGCTGTAACTTCTATCGGGGAGTATTCAAAGTTATATAGAATTCACAAGAAACATAATTTAAGCTTGTCCAAGGACAACAAAATTAACAATAAGTGTGGGTAGAGAATAGAGAGGCTAACTATGGGATAACAATAAAAGTCTTTTAGAAAAACCATTTTCTAGAGCTTACTTCATGCGCCAGCTTTGCACTAGTGGTAGCTAGGACTAAAGTTGAGCCCGCGGGCCAAAGGCACGACCCAAAGCACGGTGATTTAGCCCGGCCCGAGCACGACACGGCCCGATCCAAACCGTGTCTATGCTGACCCAAAGCATGTAGCGAGCTGTGCTTGGGCCGACCCTTCGGCCCGCCCGACAGCATGGCCCGACACGCTTTTAACAGCAAACACGATGTCAATCCGGTATCAGATAACTTGTGAAACTTGAAGTATCAAGTTTTGTGACTTGTGAAACTTGTGCCTTTTGGCATGTGAAATATGTTCTGTGAGTATATTGTGTTATGTGAATTATGAAGTATCAATATCTGTAACTTGAATGTGATTTACTTATGTTTTGTTGAATTCTGTATTAAATTTGATGTTTTTCATATAGCGGATCATGAGTCGGCTCAAAGGACTATTGGGCCTCGTGCTTTTCGGCTGTTCCGGCCTGAAAATCAGCCCACATGCCATGCCTGGGCCGTCAGGCAGGCACGGTGGCTTGTGGAGGGACGATCCGATGGCCCGCGGGCCATAGGGGCCCATGCTCTATCAGGCAGTGCCTAGCACGGGCCCGTGCTGAACCAGGCCAGTCCGGCCCGTTGCTCATCTTTGGCTAGGACGTTCTGGCCTATAGCTATACTACGCACCTGAACGCAGAGGATTACAAAGAACGAATAAGAGTATAAGACTATCACCAGGTGTTGCCTATTGTCTAAGGCCTTGTTTAGTTCACCTCGAAAACCAAAAACTTTTCAAGATTACCCGTCACATTAAATCTTGAAGCACATGCATGAAGCATTAGATATAGATGAAAATAAAAACTAATTGCACAGTTTACCTGTAAATCACGAGATGAATCTTTTGACCCTAGTTAGTCCATTATTGAATAATATTTGTCAAATAAAAACGAAAATGCTACAGTGCCGAAATCCGAAATTTTTTCGGAAATAAAAAAGGCCTAAGAGCTTATTCGATTGTTTAAAAAGTCATGGTTAAAAATACTATTCGATGATTTATTACGAGAAAAAACAGTGCTGGCTGATAGAAAAAGTACACCTTACAAAAGAAGCGAATAGAGCCTAACTCTAGAACTTGTGGAGCACGCAACAAACAAGAGCAACCTATAGCTAGGGGTATGCCCAAGGTCGTAGATTATCGATAGATAGGTGCGCAAGCTACGAACTAGATGGTGACGCAAGACAAAGACAAGGATTTTATTCAGGTTCGGACGCTGTGAGGGCGTAATACCTACGTCTTGCGTCTGATTGTATTGATGGTATGAGATATAATGTGTTCCTGGGGGTCCCGTGCCCCACCTTATATAGTTCGGGAGGCAGGATTACAAATCTGGAAACTAATCTTAGTCGGTTATAATTGCCATAGATGGTTGGACATCAATCCATATTCTAACCGATAAGGATCTTACTTGATCTTCACGTTCACCTTCCTTACGCAGAACTCTGAACAGATCGACCAAGCAACGACTCATCTTCTAATAGGCCAATCTTTTCAACTCAAATCTAGCTGTAAGGGTATAGGAGTTTATATGCCTAGACCATCTCTACGCTATTAATCACTGCTCTGATCCCATTCCTTAAGCTAGAGGAAAGGTGGAAAGGAAGGGAGCCAAAAGTCAAGGGACCCAAGGAAATTAATGCTAAACACTCCTTATTCTTTTCATTAATAATATGCCTTTGTATATAGAGGTTATAAATTTATTCCAAAGGCAATTAATAGATTGGTTCGTGGATAGGAGTCAAATAATATTAGAATTCCTACTAACTAATAGATTGGTTCTCTAAATAGAGTCCAACCATTTTACTACTCCTATTTTCATATCGTGATCCTTAACTAATTGACCATTTCTTTATTCCTTTTTCCTTCGATAATTATGTTTTGTTGGCCATGACATGTCTGCTCGTTTGCTGAACCAGCTCGTCCTCAATCTGCAATCTTTGATGAATGTTGCATCCTCCCATGAAGTTTATGTATCCAGTTGATTTGCCCATTTGATAAGTAATCGGAGGGTGCCTCTATAAAGTCAAATGCAGTAGTATCTTTTTTTTTTTCTCTGGCTGTGGTCTGCATGTCCTCCGTGGATGATTGGTAATAGTGGCGGTTGTTTAAGCTATTGTCCATGGAATTGCTTGAGTAGACTTATACATGGCAAACACTCTGGATTTTGCTAGATGGTGGCAATTTCCGTCGGTAAGCAATTAGGCCTTGTTGGATGTTGCTGTATTCACTTTAATCCATGTGTGTTGTTGTGGATTGGGGTGAAATTTAGTTCAAGTTCTACTCCAATCCACCTCAACACATGTGGATTGATGTGAATATGACTACATCCAAACAAGACCTTAAGTGTATTCTTTCTATGATTCTGTGTATGTCGCAAAAATATTTAGGAGATAATTTTGTTTTGTTATTGGTTTCTATTGCTATGGCTTGTCAGGCTGGGAGTTTTAGCTATACCCAAGCTCTGAGTTGAAGCGTCGCTCAGTGCCCTTTTGTTTTTTAGTGCTTTTAATAATAGTTTTGGGCTTCTTGCAACCTTTCATGAGTGATAGTCAATAAATCACCCCTTTCAGTTTCAGTAAGTCTTCCAACGTTGTATTTTCGTTCTATCAATTTCAAATGTTTTTATTAATTGTTGGTATGTTGTGTGTAATTCTAGTGATAGGATGTTTTGTAGCAAAATACTGTTCAAGGTAGCCATTGTATCTAATCTTTGGGTTTATCATCTAAAAAGCAACGTAAATACATTATGATTACCTTGTTGACGACTCCTGGTTGTCCATCTTATTTGAGGGTGATATGCTGAATTCATGTTTAAATTAATTAACCTCTGATAAGTTGGAACAATTCCTTTCAAAATTTGATTGTTAGGACCATTGGCTCATCCGTACACAACCACTACAATAGTCCGGAACATCTGAACCGTCCGATTGTCTCCATGGCAGCGTTGGTCCTCGGGGTGAAAATTCAGCAAAGGCAAATCTCAGTAAGCTTGAGTCAGATCTGATTCAGTGTTGCTGCACCAAGAACCGAGGAGAACATGGCAGGGGAAGGCAACGGCCGCGCGGAGCTTCCTAGGATCGCGGTGATCGGCGCCGGCATCTTTGCGCGCACGCAGTACATCCCAAGGCTCCGCGAGATCGCGCACCTCGTCGTCCTCAAGGCCATCTGGAGCCGCACCCAGGTGTGTCCCCATTCCCCCCCACAAATTCACGGTTCAATCAGTCCCTCGGCATGAAGCATTGGAAATCGCTGTAACTACTGCTCTACATGCTGGCAGTCTGCATTCCCTGCTTCGGCGCTGTGCGTGATGCATTGCTGCAACTGCAAAGTGGGATTGTAGTGTCTGACCATTTTTGCACATTCCTTCAGGAATCTGCAAAGGCGGCCGCGGAGCTTGCTCGTGACTTCGCGCCCGATATTGAGTGCAAATGGGGTGATGTGGGCCTGGAGGAGATCATGGGAGATAGTTCAATCATGGGCGTTGCTGTTGTTCTCGCTGGGCAAGTCCAGGTTGGTGTTTCCCACTTCGAATAGTTGACATAGCATGAAGGATTACTGTCTAGTTCACTACGCAATTACATGATCAAGCCAAGCAACAAACTTTTTTAATGCACTTTGAAATTTTACTATCAGTGGTCGTATCCTCTGTCCTTAGATTTCTTCATACAAAGCTAGTATTAAGGTTTACAATTTTGCTCACTGTTCCAGATAACTACTCCTCCCATCCCAAATTATAAGTCATTACAAGAATCTTGGAAGTCAAAGCATATCAAGTTTGACCAAAGTTATAGAAAGAATTAAAAAGATTTGTGAAATCACTATGAAAATATAATTAATGAAGAATCTAATGGTATTTAGTTGATATCATAATGTTAATATCTTATCATATAAATTTGGTCAAACTTGAGATGTTTTGACTGTCCAAGTTTCTTGGAATGACTTATAATTTGGGATGAAGGGAGTACTATTTTATGCTAACTGGAATTTCTTGTTGTTTTTTTATCATCCACAAGCATACTACAGCTGTGTTTTCAGTGCTCCATTTCTTTCAATAACTAATTGTTCAATATTTCGCGCAATTCTCCGTGTCATATCTATTTGTCCAATGATAGTGTTCCAAAAATCATTTTATGTTAACTGCTTTCTTAATTCCACTTCACTTCTGGATCAAAGAAATGATACTATCAGAGGCAGAGCTTAGTGAGGGGCAAAGTGGGCCATGCATTTCACCACTTTTTAACTGCTAATGAAATACTAACCTGCTGTCCTTCTCCCTTCTCCTTGCATTTCATATCATATTGTTCCCCTCTCCTTTCATGCCCAGGCTCTGCCACTGGATCCTACGTTGGATTATAACGTCAATCTAACAACCTGTTGAGTCTTCAAGAGTCTTACCCACTTACGGTATTGTCCAAACCTGCAGGTTGAGCTTTCCCTAAAGATGCTCAAGGCTGGAAAACATGTTATTCAAGGTAAATAAAAATACAAAATTGATCTTAATGACATGATTTGCAGTACTTTAGTAGCTGCAATGAAAGGGGAGTCCAATTCATCCTTAAGCAAAAAAAGGCTCTAATTCTTTCTCTTTTTATCTTATTAGTTTGCATTTTTCTGCTCAATGTAAATAGCCAATTCTGTCAAATGTTCTAATTTGTTTATTGCTGTTTGCATGATATATTTTCCTGTGGCATGAAGAGAAACCTGCTTCTGGATGTAAGTACATTTTGCTTTCTTTATATCTTTTATTAGCGTTATAGTGGACAGAAGGTACATCTGATATGCATTGTCATAAAAATTTTAGCAACAACAGAAGCAGAAACTGCACTGTCAATCTACAACTCATTTCCAAACCAGTTCCCGCATAAACCCATTTGGGCTGTTGGAGAGAACTACAGATTTGAACCTGCCTTTATTGAGGTACAGTCGCATTTTTTTTGGACACCCCAGTTAGTGTTTAACTAATTTATGTCGGTCATCTAATCTGTTTATTCTTATCTACAGTCAAGCAAGCTGATCAATGATATCGGGGATATGATGCACATCCAAGTTATCATCGAAGGGTCAATGAACAGTTCGAACCCATATTTCAATAGCACCTGGAGACGCAATTTTGTGGTAAGGAACATTACTGTGCATCCCCCCCCCCTGGTTGGGTATAAAATTTAAAATTCCAAGCTGCAGCACAAATATGTGAACTAGACAATGGGTAAGGACTAGTTAAGTTTCAGATTACTGGAATACCTCATGTGAGGTTCATTTGTTATACAAACTATATGCTAATGTTACTAAACATTAGGTATTTGATTGTCAAACCGAAAGGCATCTTTTTCCTACAAAACTATCATCTTATGAATTACAGTGCAATATAATTTGCATACCTTTTCTATTCAATGTGAATTTAACTTTCTAGTCAATAAAACTGTACTACTCTGTTTGCTCGTCGAATTTCTATTTTACAGTACAATTCAATTAAAAATAGGTGCAGGTAGCATATGGTATGTCACATTTAACTAAATTCTCTAGTTCTCAGTTGGCATTTGCTATATTACAATAATCTTTCTGCTGGATCATTCGAGTTCTGCAGTTTTGAGAGATCCAAACACTTTTGTAGATGCCCTTTTCAGTAACTATACTCCTGCAAATATTTTCTGCTGTCCTCTGCAAATGATGTATCACCCAGAGCAGTATAGAAATGTTTCATTGTATTTTAAATCAAGATGCTGCCCTTGCCCTTACTTTGATAACTTTACATTGCAGGGTGGTTTCATTCTGGACATGGGTGTTCACTTCATTGCAGGACTACGAATGGTAATTTCTCCATGTTATATTTCAAAGTTTGAAAAAATATGGATCATGTTCTGGCATCCCACATCAACATTGCTGAGTTAATATCTGTAATCAATTTTTTGAATTTGGCATCCCACATCAACATAGAAAGTTGAAGTGGTCGGATTTGCCGCCTTGGAACTTTTTTGATAGTTATATCCTTTGCTCAACTGGCTTATCAATGTTTCTACTTACTGAATTGATGTGCCATTTAAGATGACAAATTCATTCACTAATTCCCTTTCTCTAACAGCTTGTAGGTTCAGAAATCACAAGTGTATCATCTATCTCGCGTCATGTGGATATGACTTTGCCGCCACCAGATAACATATGTTCCCTTTTGTAAGTTTCCGAAATAGAAAGTGATTCGTGAACCAATTTGTTTTCATATCTGACAGATGTTTGATGACTTTATGCAGCCAACTGGAAAATGGATGTGCTGGTGTCTTTGTGTTTGCAGTCAATTCAAGATCGCCAAAGGTTGAACTGAATCCCATTCTAAATCCTTTATGGCAATCACATATGCCATTCTATCTAATATAACAAATTTATATATCTTTGGTCACATACTCTCTTAGTGTTTCTCAGTTCGTTAGTAATTACACAGATATTATGGCGGGTTGATGGAACAAAAGGAACAATTCAGGTAGAACGTGGAGTTGATAGTGGAAAACATGGCTACCAGGTAAAAAGACCATTTTTTTTCTGAATATATCACTTGAGCTAATGCTTGCTATCTTTGCTGCACTGTTTATGCAGTTGCACAGTACTGCCATAAAGGTTTTTCCTCTTTGTTTTATTTTCACCATATTATGATAGTTCTGTATGACAGTGTTATTAATGAAATTGATTGTTACAAGTAGTTCTGTTCAAACAAATATACTTGTGTGTTGTACCTGGTGTCACAGGATATATGGGCCTCGATATCATGGGCTTTAGGCCTTGTGGTTTTGGGCTATCATGTTGCATAGGAGTATTGAGTGATAGCCATAAAAGGAGTGTGGAAAGACAGAGAAGGGAGAACAGAAAATATTTAGAAACACGAACGGGTCAGGAAGGTGTTCTTCCTCGCTATTGAGATCCTATCCTCCGATTTCCTCTGTGATTAGCTCATGCCTGTGGTTCGATCTCGCCGTGGGTGGTGACATTGTGCATAAATACTTTATTTATGAACCACCTCATGCATTTGCAGGTGTTATTCTCTGGTGAAAATGGGCAGTGCCAGAAGACATTTTACCCGTTCTGTGGAGTGAATGAAGAACTGAAGACATTTGTCCATGACATGTTGGTGGCTGACAAAGTACTGCTATTGTGTTAATCAATTTCAAATTATTTTAGTCTCTCCTTTCATGAAGAAGCATTCATCGTGATACCTTGGACTTCCTCTTTTGAAAAAGAAACCATGATCTACCTAAGTTGCAGATGTTGTTCCATACTTCCATTTAGGCAATATAATATTGCCACATAAAGTTTGAAGTGTAGGAGAGTCCAGGTGCTATTGAACACTTGTTAGCATATGAAATTAACTCAAAATTATCCTCGTATAGAACGTCTTGTTAGTTTGTATGAATTGGAATTGACACAAGAAAGTTGATTCTTTACTTTGCTTCATTCCATCTTTTAAAAAAACTGCTCCATTCCGGTTTTTAAGTTTGGTACTAAACAAAAATTGTGATGCAGGATGGAGATCACAAGGCTGAACCCCGCAGTTCTTATGTCGAAGGTGCTCGTGATGTTGCCGTGCTAGAAGCCATGTTGGAATCTAGTGCGAAGCAAGGAGCCCCAGTTCAAGTGAAGAGATTCTAACAGTCTGAATCACATAAAAGGAGAGTACGTTTCTTCAAGGGTAATTTGTCCATTGGAACATCATAGATTTTTAGTAGTAAAATGAGCATTGTTCCAAATTTATGTTCGAGGGTATATATGAAATATATATAATGGTAAAGTGGTTCATAGAATCAACATTCTTTCACTGAGATCTACCATGTTTGCCCAGGTATATTTAACCTAATAAAAATCATGTTCCTTTCCTTATAAGAACCGCATCTTTTGTTCCTTGTTTACCTTTTTTTTGGCTGCAGCTCTGCAAAGGCGACTTACTTTTTTTTTTGTGAAAAATCAAGCTGAAATAAGTCTTGAGACAATCGACGTCTGATCTGTGATTTATATATCGAACATTTGCGTTCATGAGAAATTGAAGGTTGCTACCATACAGAATTAACCTGAGCTCTATCAGCCTAATCTGTCATTGGTCTGTTATGGAAGTGTTTAGGACTGCTCAACAAACTAAGCTCCATAAACTCCATTTTATAACTTCATTGTCTTTTCCTCGGATAGAGTGCGTGAAACTGAAACGGTTTGGCTAAACAATGTGGAGCGGAGTTAAAAAAAACGTAGAGTGAAGCAGTCCCAAACACCCCTATATGGGGAGATGAAGTCGCTAGGGCCACCTGTCAGGACTTGGCACTAAAATGGTATCCAAGCTTTCAAATCACGATTTTCATGGATTTGGTACAGTTCTAGTCCTAGAAAAAAGTTATAGAAGCTATCGCGAGAGCTGATGTTCCTTGTATTTTAGGATTAATTAATTAAAAAAAGAAATTGAAACTTGTACATATATTAGGAGATAAACTATTAACATGTTATACATCGTAGGAGGTACCAAATATAATTGTACAAGAGTATGAATTAGAATATTGTAGATGGAAGCATTTTAGAGCATATTTGGCAAGGCTCCGGGGGTATTGCTCTTTCGCTGGAGCCAAAGCCAAGATGTGGGAGTGACAAAACGCAGCTCAGCATCCGTATGACTCAATGACTCCGGCTTATAAGCTCATCTAGTCAGTATGAGAAGCGCTCCTCGCACAAACGTCTGATTTGGCTCCTTTGGCTCTGGTTCCAACCTTAATGAGTAAGAAGTGCTGGGGTGCTTAAAAAAACAGCAAACAGGATGCCTTGATAGTCTCTTGTGAGCTGCTGGAAAAAGTTTAAAAGTCTGCTTTTTATGTATTTGCTTTTAAAATTAATCAAATGTGTAATACCTATGACATCCTTCAAGTTTGTAGACAGTCGATGCATGCATAATACCTACTTAATTCACTGGAGATTCTGACTTCACATGACAGCGTTCGAGTTACGGTGTCTACAATACAGTTGATGCATGCATGCTATTCTCAACACTAAATTTGTAGACAGAAAAATAATAGGAGAATTATTTGCAGAACGCAAATATTTTAGTGACCGTTGTAAACAGCATATAATGCATGATTAAGTTGATCGTGATGCTTTCTTAATCTTTGTAGCTGTTTAGTTGACAACTTCATTTCTTGCTTTCTTGTCATTTGAGTTCATTGCACATGTTTATGTTATAATAGTAAAGTAACATCAAGATAAGAATTACGATTAGAAGCAACAAAGATATTGTGTGTGCTTCTCAAATCTCAAGTGGTGCAAGTAGAGGCCCTAATGACATTGACATCTAGGTTTACTTTAACAAGTACATGGAACTACTGATTGACTTCATGTTTTATTTCCATGGTTGTATATGTCATGGAGAGGAACTTGGAGTTGTACTGATACACTATATAGTATCTAAGGCCTTGTTTAGTTCCGATTTTTTTTGGATTTCGGCACTGTAGCATTTTCGTTTTTATTTGACAAATATTATCTAATCATGGACTAACTAGGCTCAAAAGATTCATCTCGTGATTTACAGACAAACTGTGTAATTAGTTTTTATTTTCGTTTATATCTAATGCTTTATGCATGTGCTATAAGATTTGGTGTGACGAGAAATCTTGAAAATTTTTTGGTTTTCGGGGTGAACTAAACAAGGCCTAAGCAGTCTGTCTTGGATGTTTCGTTCTCAGGCACCCCTTTTGCTGTCACAATGTCAAAGGGGATTAAAATTGAGGAGTGAAAGGTCTCCAAGAAGCAAGCATTTACATTTATTTGACGTGACCAGACCTGTACGTACGCACAACCCCGTAGGATTTGTAACCCCAGATAATGAACTGGGGTCTATAAGCAACTAAATGGTTTGAACATGTGCCTGTTGCAAAAGGTTTACAAAACCGGGAGGAACATTATACGACCAGGACTTGGTACTCCTGCTTCTGCAATGGATAAAGAACAGCATAGATCAAGTCAGCATGTTTTACTTGAATTGGCTACAGTCTGGGAGCTATATTCTTTTCTTGTTGCTCCCGGCTTTGTTTATCAACCTCTCTTTTTAATTTTGTGCATACTTTCTGTGATCTATATTGGTTTCCTTTACTGTTCTTTTTAGGGGTAAAGAAAAGGTCTAAGCACGGCAACTCAATGCAATTCTAGTTCTTCATATTTGACTTGTTTTGGGCAGCTCTTCATTTTCTTTGGGTCGTCTTACTACTTGATGAGAATGTAGTGGACGGTGTTTTAATTTGTTTCAGACATGAAGGATGGCTGTTATATGGACATATCTATTTTCCTTTTTTTTTTCTAGCTAGATACCTTTCTTTGTGATGCAAAGCAACACATGCACCCAGGGCCGGCTCTATAATTTTAAGGGCCCTTGGGCAAGTATAAAGATAAGGGCTCATTCAACTAACATATAATATAAATTACTTTGCAATATATGTATAATTCATAAAACATAACAATAATTTGGTTTTCTTGTTTTCTTGTTTTCTTTTCTTTTTTTAAGTACCCGACAAATACTTCTTAGGCAACATCTAATCTAATATATTCAGATAAATACAATGAATTATAAATTTATAATCCTAGGCGCTAGCACTATACAAGCATAGCACATACACAAAACAAATAAGAAAAAAGGAAAATACTAATGTATCATGACTGTTGGCGTGTTGCTTAGGCCTTGTTTAGTTCTGAAAATATTTTGGATTTCGGTACTATAGCATTATCGTTTCTATTTAATAAATATTGTCTAATCATAGACTAACTAGGCTCAAAAGATTCATCTCGTGATTTACAGGTAAACTGTGCAAGTAGTTTTTGTTTTTATCTATATTTAATGCTTCATACATGTGCTGTGACAGGGAATCTTGAAAAATTTTTGGTTTTTGGAGTGAACTAAACAAGGCCTTAATGTGATGGCATGTGTTTTTATTGTTGTTGGCTGTCTCCACCGTTATGTAGAATAGAACTATAAGAAAAAGTTATCTACGATTTTCACTGATTTGTCTTGGACCTTCAAATATTTATTATGGCAAATAAAAAATTATATGTACTAATTACCTATATGGTCTTGGGCCCCTAAGCTTGATAGGCCCACGGCCATCGCACTGCCTGCCCCTCCCTTAGAGCCGGCCCTGCATGCACCGGGGTTTAGTCTCTAGGGTTTTTTGGACAGGCAATAGTTCTTCAGAGAAGTTTTTGATTCACTTGAAAACTCCGATGTAATCAAGGGCATGGCAGCGTAGATTAGGGTGCAACCCTGAAGATTCCATAGAAGAAGTTGGAGGCCTCGGTGAGGTAGAAATTATTTGCTGCTAGGCACCAGACCAGAGAAAGGATGAGGGCTCCATTGCTCTCCAGACAAGAAACCGAGAGCTCCCAGTGTCACCTAGTGATCCCTGAGAAGAACTACTACAATCTTGGGTTGAGAAACTCTCTTTAGTCCCTGTTTCCTAACCAGAATTGTGAATCTGGGACTAAAGTCCCCCCCTCTCCCCTAGTCCCGATGCCTGAACCGGGATTGAAAGCCCCCCTTTAGTCCGGGTTTATACTACCAACCGGGACTAAATGTAGCCACAAACGTTGCTGTAG
>Ga0182004_10000763_pt1 | contig 21275 bp, 21 predicted proteins | sample Sormic07211540_1_FD_120479 | JGI IMG/M metagenome (GOLD analysis project Ga0182004, IMG submission 120479) | Endophyte microbial communities from Sorghum bicolor roots, Mead, Nebraska, USA - 072115-40_1 MetaG | ecosystem: Host-associated > Plants > Roots > Unclassified | place: USA: Nebraska...
AACGAAACAGGAGAATATTCAATAACACCTCAGAGACGGTGGTGCAGGTGGCTGCAAGAATCAAGGACGACATCGAACAAAGAAAGAGAGCTTTCAATCAAGCCTAGCTTTCTCAGGGTGTTGTTTTTTTGTTTGTCTGCAACTGTGGCTTCGACCCACACTTTTCTTTCCTTTTTCTTTATTTGCTTGTACATAAACTCTTGTGCTCTCCTACTTAATTGAAAGGCAGAGCTCCTGCCATTGCGTTCAAAAAAAAAAGAGTGGGGGATACTAGGAATCTGAAATTTTGGTATGATACCTGGATCCCAAGAGAGGCGTTAAGACTGCCCATCACACCGAAGAGGGGAAGTATCCTGACAAATGTTGATGATCTCATTGATCCGTTAACTGGGTCTTGGGATGTGGAACTCGTCAGAGATACATTTTGGGAAGAAGATGCCGCACTAATAGCCTTACCGGTGAATGAAGGAAGGGAAAATGTGTAGGCGTGGCATTTCGATGAACGTGGTCTGTTCAGTGTCAGAAGCGCTTACAGGGTCTGTCAAGACTCCTTCATTCGCCGAAGGAGCAGAAATAGTGAGCAGGGAGGTAGTAACAGAATTGTTGACCCAATGTGGAAGAAGATCTAGAAATTAAGATGTCCAAACAAGATTAAACATTTTGTCCTGAGAGCAACTCATAACAGTCATCCTCTGAGGGCAAACCTTGTGAGAAGGGGGATGAAGATTGACTCTGTGTGCCCTGTGTGCAACCGGTTTGATGAGGATGGGGGCACCTTTTTCTGAAATGCAAATTGGCCAAGAATGTATGGAGAATCCTGAAGCTCACTTAGGAGTAGGAGCTATTGAAGAAGTTGGGGAACGTCCGAGACATGATCACCCAGGTTTTGCTTGAGAAGGAGGAGAAGCGATGCCTTATCTTTACTATGTTGTGGTTCCTATGGTCGGAGAGGAATTTCATTAGGGAAGAGGGCCGCCGTCGTCCGGCCGAGCTCATTGCACAACTAATCAGGACCTATGCGGATGAGATGGAAGCCTCAAAATCAAAACCTGGAGGGGTGACATAGAGAAAAATTGGGAGGTGGGTGCGGCTACCTGAAGGGGTGCTGACTGCTGAAACTAAACTCTGATGCATCATACTATCAAGAGGAAGGTTGTGGAGGATGGGGCTTTATCATCAGAGACAGTGATGGAGATGTAGTGCTCTCTGGCTGGGGCGAGTAAATCATTTGGTGAACCCTTTGCAAGCGGAGATCATTGCCTGTTTACAGGGAGTGCAAGCAGCAAACAATTTGGGAATTGGTCATTTGATTCTAGAGACTGATGCTCTGAAAATTAAACAAGGCTGGGCGTCAAACCAGGAAGATCTCTCGGTGACAGGCTCTCTGATGGAAGAGCTGAAATCCTTTACGTATGCAAACTTTATTAGGTGTGATTGTAATCATGTTCCTAGAGAATGTAACAAGGCAGCGCATGTTCTTGCTGCTCTTGGTGTGGGTAGCACAAAGGGGATAGAGCATATTTCGTACGATGTCCCAGATAGTATCAATGTAATTGTGGCTGACGATTTGTCGACACAAGTGCAATGAGAAACTGCCCATATTAAAAAAAAAAGAAATAATACGGCTTATAAGACAAGCGAACAGTGTTTTGTTCGCTTGTCTTATAAGTTGTATTTTTTTGCTAGGCCCATACGTCAGTGCATGCAAACGGCATAAACCAAACGGAAGTTGGACGGAATGGCATATGGAGGGTAAAAAAAGAAAAGTGTCATGGCATAGATGTCCGTTACAACTTTTTAATGGCATAGAGGAAGGGACCATCTTTCTTAATGGCACACAGGGAAAAGCCTCTTCTTCATCCTCCCACGCTCCGCCACCACCCGTCACTGGCCCGCCACCCATTGCCCACTGTGGCACAGCAGGACCTCGTCGAGCTTCGCCGAGGCCGTACTGCACTCGTGGCGGCCTTCCTCCTCCCCTCCCCCTCTCATCGTAGCTTTCTTTCCAACTCCGGCAAACGATCGTGACTCCCCTGCCCCAACCTGGCCCAGCCCCCTCCACCGCCACCACTAGGGCCCCGACCATCCGGTAGCCGTCTCCACTGCCTGGATTGCATATCTCCTTGCAAACCTCTCTCTTCCAATCCCACAGGAGTTGGAGAAGAAGGGGGAGGCTGGAACCCTAGCCACCGTGTCGGAGGTGGGAAAGAAGACAGCAGCACGAGCGCTAATCGGACCGCCTCCTTGCCCCGCACGAATCAAACGGCCGTCGTAGGTCACCAGAAATCGTGTCCCCGGCTAAAACAACTGAGTATTGTTTAGCAATTTTGTTTTAATAATCCAACCAATTAGTAACCACATCGGTGAGTGTTTATCTATTGTCCACAAAGTGGTTTGATTCCAATTCCAAATAAAGGGAGAACAGACAAATTTATTGACAATTGCATCGAGATTCATAATGCAGGAGATTAATACATGTTATTTTACTATAGAACCGAAGCTTGATCCTACGATTCGTGCCAAACTATGTTTTTATGATTTTTTTTTCTATGTTGACAATCCGACTTGAATACCTCTCATCCAATTTGGTTATGTTTTTGACCAAAAAAAAAACCCCATGTGGTAGGGATGTACAGAAACAAAATCTTAGTTTTCTAGGAAAAGTAGAGAACTTGGACAATGGATTGGAATTGGACGGAAATGGAATTTGCCTGATATTTGTTAGGAAAAAAAATACCCTCTCCAATCATAAATACATAAATGTCAGTTTGGTCAGTGGGGCGAAATGTCTAGTTGCGTGAGAGATGGCCTGCAAGCTGAAGAAAGATGGCCTAGGAATAAAAAATCTTGCAACTCAAAATGCGTGCCTGCTGTTGAAGACTTGAAGTTGATCCATCGTCTGCATAACTAGTGTGGAGATTGGTGATGGTGCTTCCATATCATTTTGGCTAGATAACTGATTAGGGCTTGTTTGGATGCGCATGTATTTCTCTCAATCCATATGTGTTGAAGTGGATTAAAGTAAATTAAAACTAAGTTTCACTCTAATCCAGTTTGACGTAAATACATGTGCATCCAACGAGGCCTTGGAGGGAAAGCCCAAACCTTTCCAGCCCTCTTCAGTCACGCCCGAGATTCAGATAATCTGTCAAGTCAGTCATGCAGTGTGGCCTTCAAAACACACTACATCCCTGCCTATCCAGAGGAGCCAGTGCTTACTGCTGAGCTAGCTGAGACAGCAACGGAGCTTGGACATGTGCAGCTTGATACAGCCCCTAACCGGAGATTTTGCTGTTTCGAAGATGACTCTCACAACATATTATCAGGGCATGTCTACAGAACTTCAGTCAGCACGGGGTATGCAGCGATTGAAGTTGCTGACCACATCATCTCCCAATGTCTGTTTGCCAGGAAATTCTGGGAACAAGTATGTGCAGCGATGGCACCCAAATTTCCCTCAGTCAGAGAGCTTCAGTCGTATACAAGTGCATCACTACAAATACTGCCCTGACCTTCCTTCTCTTGTGCTGCTGGGAACTCTGAACACACCACCACGATGTCGTGTTCTGGAAACTGCAACCACCGCTTGCTGGGAGCTTGCCGAGATGCGGTTGCGACTGAACATACTATTGGTGAGATGCAACCAAGTCTGCATCACTGAAGAAAAGGAAACGAATAACAACAGCCCCCCAAAACACCCACAGAAAGAATACCAGAAACAGTTAAACACCTACTTCAGATTTCAGATCAACGAATTCTTTGCAGTAAAATGCACGAGAAATTACATGTGGCAAAAATGGTCAAGTCCAAATAACCACCTTCACCTTGCCACAAACACTGAGAACCCAATCAGATACCAGTACCATGACAGTGGCTGTCTTCGGTCTGCAGAGAATAGCAACAGACAATAGTATTTTTCAGACATTTGTCACTGGGACAGGTCACGCATCAACAGCAGCTGTTAGGGGAAAGTCCCCACAGAAGAATGTTAGGAACAGCAGCTGGGTCAAGCTCATAGAAGCTTTCCTCAATTCTCTTCTGTCAGCAATCTCGTCCAGCTTCTGTAGTACCTGACCTGTTAGAAAGACAGCAAAGCAACCAATGGAAACTTTTACTCAGCAAATGGCTACAGGACAGGAGCTGAGTTGATTTTCCATCAGCATACTGCACACCAAGATCACATGAAATGTGTGATTACCCTCCTTGGTAACCAATGTGTGATCAACGTAACTCCTACTGGACTAAAAGGCCATCACGGTGATCCCCTAGGGGACGGGCAGCCCCAAATGCTACTTGCTGATCAGAAAACATACATGCTCCCCCACATAGGCGATCAACATGAATGCTTCAGTAAGTTTCAGCAGACCAGCAGATATTCAAGGTTTGAAACTTAAATGAAGTGGCATATTGATGAATGTACCTCTGCATCTTCTAAGATTAAATTATTCATCTCTTCAGCAGTCTCTATCCAATTTTCCTGAAATTATCTGTTCCTCTGTTCATGAACATTGCATAAAAAGTGACAGGCGATTGCTTAAATATTTGGAATGATGAACCCTCGACACCTCATTTTTATCATTTGGAATGATGAAGGCAAGTTTGTCAGCTAATTTAGCCATTGTCTGTATAAACAGGGTTGTGGTTAGATGGACTTCTCGTCTATCTAGCCATCAAATTTACCCTTTTTTCTCCAGTTGGAGTCATCATCGGCCGTTGCATTGTTTTGCTGCCATAGCCACAATACTACATTCATCATGAAGAAAGTGAGCATAATTCACTTGCACTTTCATCTTCACATGTCATTCTTCCTGTGTAAGAGATGACAAGCCATATTAGAAAAACTAAAATCAGAACATTGTGTAAGTAATCAAAGGTCTATGTTGCATTGCAAAGCTACACAAAATTTTAATTAAGGAAAGAAAGGCTTGACAGATGGATCAACTGTAGAAACTTGATAAGCACAAGCAATATAAGTTTTTTTTTTGGGGGGGGGGTACGGGAAATACAGCAGGGGAAGCCCCCCCACTGTAGGATTTTATTAAATAAAAACAGAAATCTGTACAAGCGATATAAGTGAACATGAGAATACACCATTTATCATTTTTATATGTTCAGAACAAATAGCAATTACTGATAAGTAGTAGGAGATTTCTGTTGGAATATTGGAAGTTCTTTCATTTAAACAAGTGATATAGGGTTGATATATTAGAGAACTTCCAATAGTTAGGATTTCTGTTGGTAAAGCTATGTAAATTGTATTTTTCCTTTCTTTTCTCTAATATAAAAACAGCTATATTTTGTAATCACACATTTCACAAGTGTGGCAGAACCCATAAACATAAATGTGAAGCCTTTTTTTGTAGGTTACTGTATAACAGCAAGAACTATGATGAGCAAGTGGTCAAACCATGTTGAGTTATTGGTGCTCTGAATCTACATTGATGGATCCAATTTTTTATAACCACATCATCACAGTAACTGAACATGAAACCGGCCTTCTAGATAGAAAAAAAAGGTACAAATTTCTTATTTATCCGTTAACCTTTGTGCCCCTGGATGTATTTGTTCTCAGCACCTAGCAGCCAACAAAGCTACCCGCAGTCTAAAGATTGGACACAACTATATGGCCCTATGAGGTAACATAAATTAATTGACAAACTTCAAAAGTACACTGCAGAGAAATGAAACTTCCATCACCCTTCATGAACCCTTTTCTTTCAACAGAAAACTAAACAATTGTGGAAATGTGGCCAAAACAAAATTTAACCCTGTTCAGGAAAACAAATTTCAGTCAAGAGAGAAAGGGAAAAGTGCATGTAGAGCTACAAGGATTCAGGACTTATGCCTTTATATTTTTCTTCCATGTAAAGGTAACAGAAAGATGTTCCTTTTAAGTTTTAAATAAACAAAGACTCACAAAATTATGATTGTACAGGGATAGGCACCAACTCAGCATCCAAGGAAATAATTAGTAATTGTTAGAGTATGAGTAATACAGGCCCGTGAGGCTAGGCCCATGAGGCCCATGTATAGCAACTATATTGCCACCCTGTTTAGGGTTGGCCCAAATCAATGAAACCCTAATTCTAACATGGTATCAGGCTAGCTTTCTCTCCCTCCTCCCAGCCGCCAGCCGCCAGGCAGCCGCCTGGCCTCTTCCAGCGCCGCCTCCGGCTGGTGAGCCCCTCTAGGCCGCCGCCGCGGGTGCCATGGCTGGCCAGCCTCCTCCCCCTCCACCTCCCCCAACTTATTTTGCTCAGCTTCCAACTCTCCAGCCGACGTGGGCACAGATGGCGAGCGTCGCTGCTCTGGCCCAGTCTAGCGTCGCCGCGGGCCATCCCAGGGCGGGCGCGGGCGGACAAGCAGCAGGCGGAGCCCGGCCCCCCTCCTCCCGGCGCGGGCGCGCCCCGCCCGCCACCACCTGGCGCGGCGCCCTCCCTCATGGCCGCAGCCCTGAGAGGCGGCGCGGATCACCAGCCCGACCCTCCCCTGCAGCCGCGCGCAGGCGCGTGGGGCTCCGAGGATGCCGCCGTGGAGGACACCGTCGTCGACCCCACCTCTGACGCCACTGGCGGCCTGGTCGTGCGCGCCGGGGCTTCTCCCTTCCCCTTCGGCATGCCGCCGTGGACTCCTACACGTAGCACCTTGGTGGTGGGCGCATGGGCCGGCATCAACCCTTTCCCTGCTCCACCACCCCCTCCGCGCACCGCGGCGCGACCCGACTCCGCTCTCACCACCGCCCTCGCTGCCCACGCGGAGTATGCGGGAGGCTGCCCTCGCTTGGGAGCGCGAGCGCGATGCGGCTGATGCCATGGCGAAGCAGATTGCCGACGCGGAGCAGCTCCTCACCTCTCCTACCTCCCACGACGGCGGGGCCACCTCCTCCAGCTTGGCGGGAATGGGGGCTGGGGCGGGTCACCACACGTCCACCACCGTGGTCCTCTGGCACGACCCAGCTGACCCGCTCGTGACCCAGCTTCACTACCAGGCTGGGGGGTCCAGAACATCCAGCTCCTAGTCCCGGTCGTCCTCGAGCCGAAGTCACCTTCCTATGCCCACTGGCGGGACCTGGTCCTCACCCTCCGCCGCTACGCCCTCGATGACCACGTCCTCCTCGACACCGTGGGCGCGGTCCCGACCGCCTCATGGCTGCGCCTTGACAGCATCGTCCTCTCCTGGATTCTGGGTCCGATCTCCCTGGACCTCCACGACCTCGTTCGCAACACTACGAACGCTCGCGGGGCCTGCCTGGCGCTCGAGGGCTAATTTCTGGGCAACGCCGAGGCCCGGGCTCTGTGCCTCGATGCGAGCTTCCGGACGTTCGTCCAGGGAAACCTCTCCATCAGCGAGTTCTGCCGCAAGATGAAGGGCATGGCAGACTCTCTCGGCGACCTTGGCTAGCCCATGGAGGACCGTATCCTGGTCCTCAACGTCCTCCGTGGGGTTAGTGACCGCTATGCTCACCTCCGGACGTGGATCACTCGTCAGCAACCCTTCCCCACCTTCCTGCAGGTCCGTGACTACCTTGTCAAGGAGGAGCTCTAGCAGGGAGTTCAGGTCGTCTCGGTCTCCACGCGGGGGTCCTCGTCCTCCTCGACCGCTCTCGCCGCTACTCCTCCGCCCCGTCCGGCCACTCCACCACAGTCGTCGCTTCTTGGTCCTCTCCCCCCTGGGCCGAGCGGGGGTGGAGGGTGGGCTGTGGTGGCCGCCATCGCCGCGGCGGGGGACGTGGTGCTGGTCGTTGGGGCAACACGGCACCGGCAGCTCCACGGGGTGCACCCTGGCCATCCTTCCACAACCCATGGTCAGGGCGCATCTCCATGTGGCCGTTCCAGGCTCGCAGGTGCTCCTCTGGGGTTCCCCTCAGCGACTCCGTAGGTGGCACTTCCCGGCGTGTACTCCGTGTCCACGTGGGCTACTCCTTCCGGCGCCTCGCCCGGGCCTGCCGGTTGGGACACAGCAGCCTTGGCTAACTCCTTCAGCACCATGGCTCTGACGCCACCCATTGGGCCAGAGTGGGTCGCCGACTCTGGAGCTACTTACCATACCACTCCCAACCTCAGTATACTCTCTTCTGTTCACCCTCCTTCTTCCTCTCTTCCTTCGTCCATCATGGTCGCCAATGGGTCGTGTCTTCCTGTCACATCCGTGGGTGCCGCCGACCCTCATGGCTCTTTTCGTCTTCCTGACGTTCTTGTTGCACCTTTTATGGTTCACAACCTTCTTTCAATTCGTCGTTTTACAGCTGACAATTCCTATTCTGTGGAGTTTGACTCTTCTAGTCTTACTATGAAGGATTTGGCTTCCCGACGTCCTCTACTCCGATGTGACAGCACGAAGCCCAAGCCCCTTTACACTCTTCGCTTTCCGGCATCTGCCTCGCCTTCTTCGCCTGTTTTGTCAGCTGCCTTCGCCACTATTACTTCCTCCACTACTTGGCACCGGCGCCTCGGCCATCCTGGACGTGATGCCCTGATGCAGCTCAGTCGTAGTTCCGATATTCAATGTACTCGGGCTCACAATGAGCATTTGTGTCATGCGTGCCAACTGGGCCGTCATGTTCGTCTTCCTTTTCATAGTTCTTCTCATGCGGGCCGTATTTTTTACCTTGTACGTTGCGACTTATGGACATCTCATGTCATCAGTATTTCTGGATATAAGTACTATCTTGTGGTGGTTGATGATTATTCGCATTATTCCTGGACTTTTCCTTTACGTGCAAAGTCTGATGCTTTCCCCGCGATCCTCCACTTCTTCGGTTGGGTGTCCACATAGTTCGGCCTCACCATCAAGGCCGTCTAGTGTGACAATGGTCGGGAGTTCAATAACTCCACCTCCTGTGCCTTCTTCCTCTCTCATGGTGTCTAGTTGCGCATGTCTTGCCTGTACACCTCTCAGAACGGCAAGGCTGAGCGCATGATTCGCAACACCAACGACACCGTGCGCACTCTTCTACTTCGGGCCTCGCTTCCTGCTCGCTTCTAGGCTGAGAGCTTGCACACCTCCACCTACCTCCTTAACCGCCTTCCTTCCGCTGCCTGCCTAGCTCCCACGCACGCTCTCTTCGGTACCCCTCCTCTCTACGATCACCTTCGGGTCTTCAGGTGTGCGTGTTACCCGAACACGACCGCCACCGCTCCCCACAAGCTGGCTCCCCGTTCGACCCTCTGTGTCTTCCTCGGATACTCCCCGGATCACAAGGGGTACCGATGCTATGACCTTACCTCTCCTTGCATCCTCATCTCTCGCCATGTGGTGTTCGATGAGTCTATCTTCCCCTTTTCCACCACCACCACTCCCGCTTCCACCCCGAACCTTGACCTATCATCTGTGTTTCCCACTGACCCGGTGGTCGAGCCACATTTGTCGTTGTTTCCTGCAGGTACTGCTATGTTGTGCCCCTCGCCGGGGCCATGCCCCAGCTTCCCGGTCGCCCGTGACACCCCGAGGCCTGTTCCCTGCCGGGGCCTCGAGGGGTCACCTTCCGGGCCGGCCCCTACGCACGGCACGGGTCTCGGGCCGGCGACTCTGACTCCGGCCCTACCGGCACGCTTCGCTCAGTCGGTGCTCGTCTACCAGCGACGTACCCGACTGTCGCTGCTGCCTCCGTCGGCACTGGTGGCCCCCTCTTCGCCGGGGTCACCTACGCCACCGGCGGCGTATTCTCCGCCGATGACACCGACACCGCCACCAAGGCCCCTAGGTACCCATGTCACGACACCGGTGTACCACCCACCACTTCTTCACTGACACTCGCGTCATGTTCACCCTATGGTGACGCGACATGCGGCTGGTACCCTGCAGCCCCAGGCTCTTGCAGCGATGTCTGGGGACTCGCAGGTCTCCCCGGTACCTTTTTTTGTCCGCGAGGCCTTGTTGGACCCTCACTAGCGCCGCGCGATGGAAGAGGAGTACACGACGCTCCTTGCCAACCAGACATGGGATCTGGTGCCTCGTCCATCGAGCTCCAACATCGTCACCGGCAAGTGGATCTAGACTAACAAGCGCTGGGCTGACGTCACCCTTGAGCGGTACAAGGCTCGTTGGGTTCTCCGGGGCTTCACTCAGCGCCCCGAAGTCGACTACGACAAGACCTTCAGCCCAGTGGTGAAACCGGCTACCGTCCACACGGTGCTCTCGCTGGCTCTCACTCGCGGGTGGCCCGTGCATTAGCTGGACGTCAAGAATGCCTTCCTGCATGGCGTTCTCACTGAGACAATCTACTGCAGCCAGCCGGAGAGGTTTGTTAACTCTTCTCGTCCCGACATGGCGTGTCGGCTCAACAAGTCTCTCTACGGCCTCAAGCAGCCCCTCCCCCGGACGTGGAACCATCGGTTTGCTGCTTTCCTACTAACTCTGGGGTTTGTGGAGGCAACGCCAGATACTTCTCTGTTCATCTATCACCATGGCGTTGAGACTGCGTACCTGCTGCTCTATGTTGATGACATTGTCCTCACAGCCTCCAGTGAGTCCCTCCTTCGCTGGATCATCGCCTCTCTTCAGCAGGAGTTTGCTATGAAAGATCTGGTTGCGCTCCATCACTTCCTCGGGGTCACTGTTGACCTCATCCTGTCGGGTTACTCCTTCACCAACGACAGTACACTCTTGATATCCTGGAAAAAGCTAGGATGACTGACTGCAAGCCTTGCTCCACTCCGGTTGACACACAGCGCAAGCTCTCAGAGGCCGAGGGCACCCCAGTGACAGATCCCACTGCATATCAGAGTCTTGCTGGTGCACTTCAGTACCCCACCTTCACCCGGCCAGACATCACCTATGCAGTTCAGCAAATATGTCTACATATACATGATCCCCAAGAGCCACACCTCACTGCTCTCAAGCGGATCCTTCGCTATCTCCGCGGCACCATCGACTTCGGCCTCCTCTTTTACCGGCGGTCGTTCTCCACCGAGCTCGTCGTCTACACTGACGCCGACTGGGCCAGGTGTCCGGACACTCGTCGCTCCACCTTCGGCTACGCCGTCTTCCTAGGCGGCAACCTGGTGTCATGGTCGTCCAAGCGCCAGCCGGTCGTCTCTTGCTCTAGGGCCGAGGCGGAGTACCGCGCTGTTGCTAACGACATGGCTGAGGCTTCCTGGCTCCGGCAGCTCCTCGCCGAGCTCCATAGCCCTCTCTCTCGGAGCACGTTGGTCTATTGCGATAACGTCAGTGCGGTGTACCTCTCCACCAACCCTGTGCAGCACCAGAGGACTAAGCATGTGGAGATCGATCTATACTTCGTCCGTGATCGGGTCGCCATCGGCGATGTTCGGGTCCTCCACGTCCCGACCACCTCCTAGTTCGCCAACATCTTCACCAAGGGTCTCCTGTCCTCGACCTTCGCCGAGTTCCGCTCCAGCCTCAACATCACCAGTGGCTAGTTGCGTCCGTGAGGTGGGGGGCTCGTGTGTTGTACTTCTTTTCGTGTTCAGTCTGCAAACTCCGTTGTGCCGATAGTTCAGACTGCGGGGGTTGTTAGAGTATGAGTAATACAGGCCCATGAGGCCCATGTACGGCAACTATATTGCCACCCTATTTAGGGTTGGCCCAAATCAATGAAACCCTAATTCTAACGCTGAAGCAAGAACAGAAAATACAAGCAGCATAGAACAATTAACCCAGAAATTCAACTTAGGATCGTCGCAGTACAGTTGAAATTTGAAGTTGTGCTACCTAGTTTCTCAAGAATATTCATATATTTGGTCACCCAACCAAACCAGCAAACCGATGTTAGCATTATGATTTGTGAAGCAGACATTTGATTGACACATCAAGTATCCAGCACCCAAAAATAACATTGTTTGGCATTCGCGAAAAGCAATCAAAATCATAGGAGAGAAGCTACAGAGAACCTATGAAATCCAGATGTAGAATAAAATACACAATAGAAGGTTTAAAAGAAACAACCAATAACAACCACCTTGACACAAACACTGAGGACCTGTTAACATAACAAGTACGTACTAGTACTGTGACAATTCAGTTTACTTTCCACAAAGTATGTCTACCACAGAGGAGGATACATATCAACACAAGGTAGCATGGTTCTGGATACATGAATAGGTTAAGCTAAGCAGAACACACTAGAAGTTGGCAGATTTGCCCTTACAGTCTTGAGACGAGTCAGACATTAAAAGCAGCAATTTAGGGAAGATCCTTCCTAAAGAAGGTCGGGAATAGCAGCAGGGTCAAGCTCATAGAAGCCACAGAGCTTGCCACCATTCTCTTTTGTCAGACGGAATGATGGTATCCGATGAGAAAACCTCAGGTTCTCTTTCCTTGGTACCTCCAGTGCTCCTTTCTGCACATCAGGCTTGAACACAGAGAGGTGGCCATCAACTTTGGTCAGGAAAGCAAACAGAGTGGTAGTTTCAGTACACATCTTGATCTCACCAATGGCATACTTGGCAGGACGATCTTTCCTGGAAGGAACCCAGTCAGGCGTCCAGTTCTTGTAGATGGCCCAGACCTCACCTACCTTTGGAAGAATATTGACCTGCCGCTTTGTACCCATTTCCCAACTATTTACCACTAAATGGGAGAAAGCACAGGTTTCACAATGCTCAGTTGTTGAATTCTGGATCACAAATTTACCACAGCTCACAGGGATGTCCTGATCCAACCAATGCTTATCTACCTCCTGAGGAAAAGTTTCAAGCCAGGTCAAATGTACTTTGAATGGTTCCTTCTCAACTTTGTTTATCCAACCATAGAGGTTAGGAAATGTATCAGTACTGCTGTAGAGAGCCCAAATTTGCCCACGCTCAAACTTCTCACACGAGCGGTCTTCAACGAAATTGTAGAATTCAGAATCAGGATATGTAATACTGACAAACTCAGTGACCTTTTCCTTGTTGAGATCGATGAAAGAATCCAGAGTAATGGAAGAAAACACTGTGGCTAAGTCACTAGGAAGAGCAGCAGTATCCAGTTCCAGTAGCCCTCCTACACCTAACTTTTCAGTTCCATTTGTTTTATAATAAGGTATACTGTGAGAAAATCGAAGTAGCTGACTCGATGGTATCAGAATATGGGTTTTATCCTTGGGCTCTGCAAATAGGCTCACAAAGCCTTCAATTTTGACCAAGGGGAAAACGATAATACCAACACTCATTGAGTCATCAGAAACTTCCACAACATCAAAGTCAACAGATTGATGATTATCAGTGTCTCGGCTCTGCAGCGGACTTGATTCTTTGTAAAGAGCCCATATCTCACCTTTCTTAGGATGAATTTCAAATGAATTCCTATTTTTGCCTGCTACCCATGAAACTTTATGAGATAAGTACATGGATGGATCTTCTAGTACACACGTCTCTCCTAAGCAGAAGTTCCCACATGCAACAGGCAATTCTTTACCAGTCCATCTGGTCTCTTGTAAATCCGTTGTGTTGTGTTCCAGCCAAGTCAACTGAACAGTATTGTTGGAAGCATGGACGTGATTTATCTGAGCATAATTCCTCGGCATGCAATCATGATCATCATAAATTGCCCAGATTTGATTAACTGCTATCCTGTTAAGTTTTCTTAATGTTCCGAAGTCAAAGAAATCTGAAGGCTCATAGGTAATCACGGGATTACAATGCGTCTCATTAGCAATATCCGTCGCATCCTTCTTGTACTTTTGCTGACTGCCTTCTTGTGTTGCATTTCCCTCATCTTGGCTGTCCAATGTGCTGGGAACAGGTTCAGCAGCTTGATTTTCACCACCACCAACATTATCACTACACGCTTTATCATCAGTTGAATTAGCGTCAGCAAGTGAATTGTCCTTCCTTTGTCTGTCATTGTTACAAGAGTCCCTGCTGCACATGCTACCAGTATTCCCAGGATTGCCATGCGTCTGATTAGCAATATCTGTAGCTTCCTCCTTGTAGTTTTGCTGACTACCTTCATGTGTTGCATTTCCTTCACCTTGGCTGTCCATGGTGTCAGAAATTTGTTTGGCAGCTTGAGTGTTAGCAATAACAACATCATCATTATACATTTTATCAGCAGTGGAATTAGCATCAGAAACTGAACTGTCCTTACTTGGTCTTTTATTGATACAAGAGTCCCTCCTATGGCCTCTGTCGGCACAATCATCATGCTTCCTCTTGCCTAACATCTGAAGATTGCATGACTCTGCAGCATTTGACACTATAGGTGTATCCTCTCTACCAAAGTTCCAGTTGACAACATCGTCAGAAGCAGGAGAGTCTAACATCATACTTCCAGTTGCACCATTGTCTGCAGAAGGTGATGATGTGTGAGATTGGTTTACCGCTGAACACTGAACTACATTACTTCTTGTCTGTGAACTACCTTTCCCATGAACACCTGAGGTTCCAACCCATGTTACATGCTCCTCAGTACATGTGGAATCCACTATTGGTTCAGAATCCATGATCTCAGTGTACAGTATCAGTTGATCAGGGACACCATGTTGTTGATGTGAAACCATTTGTAGTGAAACTTGAGAATTATCAGGTGCAAGTGACAGGAATCTCAAGGGCATGGCCTGCTCACTCAACTTAAAGGCAAAGAAATTTTTGCCACAGTCATCACAGATGGCCAAAAAGTTCCGCTGGTAGTAGACAAATCGCTTCTGGCAGTGTGGACATACAGTCCAGAAAACAATTGCACAATCATATGGTTCTACGTGTCTAGCCCCACTTCTTTTTCCAAGAGTTGTGTCTGATAGCCCTGCAGTCTGTCTTTTGATGTCATAGAGAGATCGCTTCACATGATCGGACAATATCATATGAGCTTCTGAAACCAACTTGAAAGCAGCTTCAGCACCAGGAAGAGTATTTTTGTTGGGATGAAGCCAAAATGCAAGTTCATCATATTGCTTCCTTATCAGAGTGTCATCCGCTGTTACCTGTACTTGAAGGATACCATACCAGTCCAACTGTCTGTTGATCTTTGCCTCAGCCGCACAGTACACTTTGCAGACAGTTAATAACTGGGATAGGTTCTCAAGCTCTGGATAAAGCCTTTGAGCCTGAAGTGCAACCCTTTGGGCACCTGAAAAATCTCTTTTCTCCAACTTCTTTAAAGCAATTCTTCTAGCCCTTACAGCTTCTTCTCTATTGCATTCCATCACACTGTCTTGCAATTTATCCCAAACAACTTTCGCGTTTATGCAATAATCAGATCCTGCATGTATAAAAAAAAATGTTGTTGGTAACAGAAATACGCGCCTCTGACAAAAGCTATAGATGAACCCGACAATTACACAAGGGATACTAATATCATGGATATATAACAACATTAACCACACACATGAATCAATAATTCAGAGTAGATGAAAATACATTTAAGTTTACTACTAGCAGAATTTGACACGACATAACAGACGAAAGCAATAAAGCACAGACAACAGTACAGGCGTAAGCCTTGTAACCATGACATTTCATTGGACTGGAGCTAGCCAAATGTAACCTAAAATGGTAACTAAATCTTGAACTGACTGTGCCATTAGCCCATTACTTGTTTCTCGCAATGATTTGATCCAAGTTCGTTTACACTTCTATCAACACAAAACATATGATTTACTCGACATTTCTTGTCTAATCAAGTTAGCCAGCTCCGATGCAGGTATTGTTTAATGGTCACAGTTGCAGGTGACAAATGCACACAAAAGTTAGATATCACACGAACCTGGTAACAGAGTCTTAGGCTTGGACACCCCATGCAAGGCACAGACATAAAACACACTACGGACAGGTACATGAAAACAGAGAACCAAAACATCATGTCTTGTATCAGGTAAAGCAAATTTTTAGAAGTGGGCGCCTAGCCAACCCAGCAACTCCTGCCGCAACTCTGCCACCTCTTCACAGGGTTTAGGGTTTAGGGCACGCATATTACATTAAGAGGGTGTTTGGCACTGCTCCACAAACTCTACTATGGAGTAGCTCCACAAAAAACTGGAGTTCGTGGAGCACCTCTCACAACTCCACTATTTTTTCTCGAACTAAGTGCATGGAGCTAAAACTGTTTGGCTAAAAAAACGTGGAGCGGAGCTGTGTGTTCCATTTGTTAATGGAGGAGTCAAGAAGTTCAGACACAAGATGCAGAAAGCCCAAGCAGGCCAGCATCCGAGACCACCGTACACAAAAGATTCCAACTAGCTCACAGAGGTCACATTCTCTTCACAATCGATTAAGATTAAAATAATGGCAAAGCATGCGGCCGCAGCTGCATAAACCTAGCGTCACCGTCAACACTAATCCCCAGAACTCTACCAGATTAGGGCGGCACCAACCCTCCAGCGCGACTAAAAAAATGGAAACCTTTCTCTAAACCACCGTAGCCCTGGCGCGGATCGAAGGACCAGCGAGGCCGACTGATCCGGCGGGGCGAATTTCGGCGGCGCGGATCGAAGGACCAACCTCGCGCGAGCGATCCAAGAAAGGGGAAGGGGGCAAGGGACGAGGGGCGGGGTTGACTAACCGGAGCAGAGAGGTGCGCCAGAGCTGGGTGGTTGGGGAGGACGGAGGAAGGCCGGCGACGGGGGCGGCGGGTGCGGTCGGCGGCCAAGTGGCGAGTCGGGGTACTACTGCGCCAGTGTTGGATGGAGCTGGACCTCCGTGCCGCCCCCACCTGGAAGCGAGACAGAGTGGGCCGTGGGCGAGATATCACTTTGGGCCTGTTTGGTACAGGTCAGCTTCATGAGCTGTTGTGAGCTGTTTTTTTTTGTCAAACACTTATTTCCAAAACAACTTCATGGGTGAAGCTGTTTTTCCCCTTCTCTCACAAAGACATAAGTTGGATGAAGCTGGAAAAAAATAGCTTATTGCAGCTTCTCCCTCATTTCTCTCTCTCAACTATGTATGAAGTAGTTGGTGAAGCTATTTTGCCAAACACTTTTTCCAAACACAGCTCAGCTTCGTATAGAAAGTCACTCATGAAGTTATTTTCTAAAAAAACAGCTTTACTAGTGAAGTTGAGCTGTGCCAAACAAGCCCTTTTATCTTTCCAATTTTATTAGCGCAACATCCGTTCATATAAAAAGTTTTGGGTCCCTAAACTTTTTAAGTGCATACCCCTTCATTTATGTATGTATTTTACGAAAACATTCCATATTTTCTTTTTCTTTCTCAGTGTTTCCCCCACCTTCATTTTTATGTAACAAACAAAGTCTATGAAACAAGAGTACCCATAATTTGAGGTGGATGGAGTAATGAAGTGCAAAGTCTATCAATGGCAAACAAAATGACCAATTTCAATTTGAAAATCAAGTGTTTACTACTATAAGGAAATTGGCGTAGGCTTAGTCTTCTTTTCAAATTGACCATCTGAAGCAGTCACCTACTCCAAAGAAACAATTAAACATGCCACTACTAACATTTTTCACAAGCCTTTAGTCGAAACACACACGGCTTCCTTGTCCAACAACATAGAATTCGACTTCAACATTTGGTTGATATACTTGATACATCAGATCTTCCCCCCAGTCAAAACACACCAGCCTTTGCTGTCCAACAACATAGAAATTAATCAACTTCAACATTTGGTTGATACATTCTGCAAATCTTCCCTCCAGTCAAAACGCACACACCTCCCTTTGCCAACAACGTAGAATTCGACCTCAACATTTGGTCCATACATGCTGCAGATCTCCTTAATTACATATCTCCTTGCTTTGTAGAGGAGCTTGGAACTTCCTCTTGTAATAGTGAATGACCAAATGTTTCAGATTTGTGGCATTGCATTCTGATAACAGCTCCACAAATTCCAATTCTTCATGAGAGCTTGTACAGTTACTGATTTGTACCTCTTCAAATGAGCCGATGTCATCAATCCTGCAACTCTCTGTCGAGCGACAAGGGCAAGATAGCGGGCAAGAATAATGCTGAAAATAAGAAAAAAAAACTGTATTAGTTGCATGGTTTGGGTCCATCAACATTGACCTATCTAAAATGGTGGTGGCATGTTATACCAGATGTTTGGGTTTCATGTAGTGCTAATCAACTAAATACGATTTTTTTTTCTGAACTGATTTCATTTCACTTTTAATCATGCGTAGATAGGTTAATGTTACACAGAAGAACAAACATTATCATAATCTCAGCCACACCTAAGAAAAATGCAGATTAAGAAACTCTTAATTAGAGTTAAAAAGATTCTTATAGAAAGGATAGTAGAAGCTTAATTAGAAATTACCTGTGAGTCCTCATCAAGATCAAGCAATCGGACAGAAACCTTCTTTGCACTAGTGCAGTTCTTCAAGAAATGGAACATGCTTGGTGCCAGGCCATGGCCATTCCGCTCCAAGTTTATCTTCAATGTCTTACATTTCGGCAGCCTGCTTGTCTCATTCAAGAAGCTCTCATACCCTGCTGCTCCCTGTCATGAATCATGAGTAGAAACAAAAGGCAATGTAAACCACCAGATCATAAGAAATTCGATTGGTTTTGAGGAGATTCAGTTGATAGGAACGCACCTGAGGAATGTGGACAATCAGTCTCAGCTCATCAACTTCATCAAATTTCTGTAGCAGGGACGTTAGCGCCACCGCGGATCTTCGATCCGGTGTAATGTCTAGCAGATGAAGACGACGGCTGACATCGACAAACTGATGACTGTCATCGGCGTAATCCCCCTGTCCAAACCAACTCTGAAAGCTTGGGCACGGAGAAACGAGCCTTGAAGGCGTAGTATACACTGAGCTTCTCCAGTCTTGGCGCCACGACCTCTACCGGAGGCGGCGAATGTGCGTCCAGATGCAGAACCACAGCGAGCGCAGCGTGTCGGAGCGGATGGAGACGACGTCGTCGTCGGAGGTGTCATCCAGCAACGTGAGGCGGAGCTTGAGGTCCCTGAGGCACGGGCACCGCGTGGACGACACGAGGGCACTGAGCTCGCCGCCGTCCATGCGGCCGTAGAGGATCGTCAGCGCGGTCAGCGCCGTGAACGTGAACACGCCGGCCGGTGCCGGTGCCGGCGCGGCGGGCCGCAGAAGCCACGTGTCCTGGAGCTTGAGCGTGATGGTCTTGGCACGGGCACACGCGGGGAGCGGGAGCTCCTGCAGGGTGACGGGGTGCAGGTAGGACAGCCGCGGAGGGACGAGGAGGAGCAGCGACCCCGCCACGCGCACCGCCGCGAAGCGAAGCCACGGCGCGGCGCGTGCGGCCGGGATGGCGCCGGTGCTGCCGACGTCGGAGGCGGACAGGGCGATGAGCAGGCGATCGAGGGTCGGCGCGGCGTGGGCGTCGAGGGCGGCGTCGACGGTGTCGACGAACGAGGCCGGGCGGGAGGACGGCGGCGGCGGCGCGTCGGGGCCGTCAACGAGGACGAGCTCGGGCACGTCTGCCCAGAGGTGGCGCCAGCGGCGGGAGAGCACGCTGGTGCGCGCCGCGGCGCGGGCGCAGCGGAGGCGGACCAGGATGTCATGCAGCAGCTCGTCGGGGAGGCCGCTGATGCGGTCCTCGCCGCCGGAGCGGCGGCGGCGGCGGCGGCGGCCTTCTTTGCTCACCATAAGCGACGGCGGAGGCAATCTGCGGGTTACGATTTGCGAGGCAGGGGAATGGTCGAGGGGAGACGAGACGACGCCGCGATCCATAGGGTTTGCGGATTCGCCATCGCCAGTAGCCACACGCCCACACCCACCGTTAACAGTGGCTTAGGTTCGAGTTCCATTAGAGCATGGTCAATAACAGAGCCAATAAGCCAAGTTATAAGAGCCAACAGCTAAGGTATACAATTGGAAAATTTAAATATTTACATCCTTACGGTTGGCACTCCTTCAGTTGCTACTTTTAAAATAATAATAATTACATTACCACTAAATAGTTCAAAGTACTCTATTTTGCTACTTTGGACCACGTGGCACCTAATAAGTTCATCCTTCTAGCCTAGAGAAGACATAGAAAATGACTATTCTGTCCCTATCCTTTCTCTCTGCGCTAAGTAGTCTCTTTCTCACCAACTAATACATGGACCCCAACCTCCAGCCAGCCAGCCCTTTCTCTCACTTCCATCCATGAGTCTTGTCGTCCAGTCGCAGCAGGCGCTGACAAGCTCTATGCCCTCCACCAGCGCTAGGGCGCCGTTTTCCGCGCGTGGAGCTCTGGTCGCGGAAACCGCCGTCGACGAGCTAAGCCACGTGCCATTCGCACGCACCAGCCCCTGCTCGTTGGGTCTATGCTCGCAGTAGGAGCGGCCACTGCTCGTGCGCGTCCTCTCACTCGGGGTAGCACTCGCGACATGCTGCTACTCTGATCACTACGAACGATATGGGGGCAATAGCCATAGATGGAAGAAAGGGAGATAAGGGTCTGGCCGGAGGTTAGAAATGGACCGACAAGTGGGGTCCACCTGTCAGCGAGTGTGAGAGAGAGATAGGTGGGGACTACTTAGCGGAGAGAGAGAGGAGAGACAGGGGTAGGACAGTCATTTCCCATGGCTTATCCACAGGAAAGATGAGCTGGTGTGCCACGTCACAAAAATGGTAAAAATGAAGCACTTTGAACTGTAAAGGTGGTAAATATGTAATTGTCATTCTAAAAGTGGCAACTGAAGGAGTGCCAACCGCAAGGATGGCAAATATTTAAATTTTCCCAATAACTTGTCTTTTATTTGTCTATATAAATTTTTTTATTGTTATTTTTTTCGAACTAGGGGTTAACCCATTTCCATTACTTGATAACGGAAATACAATTGTTTCCAGAGTTTGAACAGACAGCCAAGCCACACAGTTCAGTACAGAAAAGAGAAATAAAAGAGCGAAACCAGCCTAAGAACGTATGCCATCATATCGGACGCCAAGGACATAGCAGCAGCCAAAACAAAAGAATCCAGACACACATGGATGTTCTTCAGATCGCCTTCAGCTATCTGACTCCTGGCTAGCTTCATCTTCGTTGATCGCGTCCTTCACTGCGCCTGTCTGATTGTCTCCGCGGCGTTTCTTGGCTAGAATCTGCACAGCAATCTTGAACATAGTCTCCACTCCACCGATCAATGCTTCCTTGTCCACATCACTCTGTAAACCTGCCCAGTTTTTCATCAAAGCACAAGCATGACTAATAATTTCCAGGGGACTTTTAAGAGTTTTCCCTTCGAAACATATGTTATTTCTCATCTTCCAAATAGCCCAACAAACAGCCCCAATCCCCACTGCATGAAACTGTTTGCCATTAGGAATCCACTTGTCACACCAAAGCCAACTTTGGTTAAAAGAAATGGGAATATTAGATGCTCCCAAACTAGTAGCTATGATAGCCCAAACAGATTTTGCAACAGAGCAAGTGAACAATAAGTGATTTACTGATTCAGGGGACTGA
>Ga0182004_10000764_pt1 | contig 21252 bp, 19 predicted proteins | sample Sormic07211540_1_FD_120479 | JGI IMG/M metagenome (GOLD analysis project Ga0182004, IMG submission 120479) | Endophyte microbial communities from Sorghum bicolor roots, Mead, Nebraska, USA - 072115-40_1 MetaG | ecosystem: Host-associated > Plants > Roots > Unclassified | place: USA: Nebraska...
CACCAGAGATATAATGTGAAAAATACTTTATAATGAAAAGCAGGAACAAATATATAAATGTCAACTATCATGGAGATCAGCTGTTGTCTGTGCACACATCATAAACAGAGAATAAGATAAACTTCTATGGTTTTATCCAGTGATGGAGCCTAGTAGGGGGCTGGCAGGGACATGTCACCCTCACGCTCCATTTTTTTCTATTGATACTGAAGCCTTTGAGATTGAAAAGAACTTTAGTGCATGTTTTAGTATTTGGTTCCTGAATCAACTTAGCTGCCCCCTTAATCATCTAATCCTAGCTCTGTCACTGCCTTTATCAACAATGTTGAACCACACCACGCACCACATTCATAAATTGCAATGGAATGGACAAATTTTTCACTTACTAAACTAGGTGTCTCAAAAAGAAAACAAAAAGGTAGGGAGGTAAAATAGAAAGAAAGAATAGGACTCTGTATGAATAAAATAATTCACTGCGGGAATGTAGCAACACAACTATCAAACAATTAATCTGCTTTCACAGATTATTTTGCTGATGCCGTGATAAATGTAATGAGATCATATGAAGCAGCAAGCTAAAATCCATGCACATCTTTTATCGAGAGTAGAATCATAGAGCAAAATAATAGCTCACAAGCTGTAAACTGTACTAAAATGTAAAATCGTGAGTCAGTACTATGAGATGATTTTCTTCAGTCATAGGAAACCTTACCCAAAAACCCATAAGGAGACTGCAAGAATCATTGTGCCAATCATAACCCATTCGTTTTTAGTCACAGGGCCCATGCGCTTCAGTTTCTCTTCAGCCAATGCTGGGGCATCTGGGGTGTCCTTTGTTTCAGGGGGGAAGATTTTGTACAGCAAATATGGTGTTGCTAGCAGAGCAGCAAGAGCTGGCAAGCTAGCAGCTTTGAACCATGATACCCATGGATTTGCAATGAATACACCAAGCTCCTCTGCTAGCTTCAAGCACAACAGGTTTTGTGCTGCAGCAGTGAGGAATAAAGCACTCGAGTTACCACTTGCCTGTCAAGCAACATAAACCATCAATTTGCATGACATACAGAAGAATTATAAAAACATTCCGCAATTACATGTAAACAGAAATTGGCCCTAATAATCTCAATCCCAAAGAATAATATGTCAGCGTAGAATTCCAAAATTGGGTGCATTTTCAGGATTTTCTATCTCATTTGTTAGAACTTGAGGGATTATGCACCAGATGTTCTCTCAGATAGATGGCTCATGGAGCCACATGTCAGTGAGACCACATGGTGATAGATCTTGCACTGCCATTAAATTAGGAAGATCTTGCACTTATGTATTCATGACTGCATGTAAGTAAATCTTCAATATGTCTTCCAAAAATAGCAAGATCCACTATTTTACTATTAAAAAACATATTGAAGTTTTATTTTTCACTCTGTAATGCAACCGGAAGAAAGAAAAAAATGTCCTCATTGTCACTGCAGAACTTTTTTACATTTAAAAAAACCATAGTGAAAAATGGATTAAGGGGACCACTTCTACTAAATTAAAAAGTTACTACATTCAGTCATTGGCGGACGCACGAGGGGGGCTGGGGTGGCTGCAGCCCCCCTCTTGGGCTCAATTTTTTTTAACAGGTTTTCTTTTTTAGCAAAAGAATCTATGTATTTGGTATTTTTCTATGCTTATTTTATGAATCTTTGCCTTTGAACACTTTGAATCAATATTGAATTATCAATCTTAGCTACATCTATTAAGCCTTGTTTAGTTCCCAAAATATTTTGCAAAATTTCTCAGATTCCCCATCACATTGAATCTTGCGGCACATGCATGAAGCACTAAATATAAATAAAAAAATAACTAATTACACAGTTTACCGCGAGACGAATCTTTTGAGCCTAGTTAGTCCATGATCAGACAATATTTGTCAAATACAAACCAAAATGCTACTATTCCTATTTTGCAAAAAAAATTAGAACTAAACAAGGCCTTAGTGTACTGGATTGAGCGAGCAAAAAAAAATTTAGCCTATGTTATTTAGCCCCCCTCTTGGTCCATTTCTGGGTCCGCCACTGCATCCAGTCATGAATACATGACGTTTTGTTTTCTTTGTCCAAAATGTCTGGTATTCATGACAAGAGGTACTAATCATTTTTACCTTCATTAGTGTTACCATTTATTTACCAAGAAAGTTCTTCAGCAATAGGGTTATTCATATTAGATAAGCATCCAGTTAATGCAGCAATGCCACAAGAATCACAATCACCTCTCGATTTAGTACCTCTTGGATGAGAGCTACTTGTAAGCAAAAGGCCAAAACATACAAAGTTAAGGGTATGATAACCTTCCTAGTTTATACTACTATAACTAAATTATGGACTCACATAAACTCATTTTTACATACTGTCATAGTCATCCAAGCATCAATGAACAAAAAGAAAATGAAGTTGTCGTTCTTTTTTATTGTCGAACACGCAGGAGAGCTGCATAACATTATATTAAGAAGAATAAGGAGTCTAGGTGACTCAAATAACCCCTTAGAAGGGCATGGCCAGTACACCAGAAAAAAACACAAAAACTAAGTAAAACCAAAGACCAACGTATCAGTCATGGCAATAAGCTACGGAGCCCTTTGGCTCCCGCCATACACCACAACTTGGCCTCATCTCTAATATCATGCATGATGGAATTAAAATTGGACTGAGATCCCTCAAAGATGCAAACAATTTCTATGCTTCCAAATCCACCATGCCACCAGGACGACAAATGATTTAAAACCCTTCTATGATGTTTAGGAACATGCTGCAAAGCTAGGCATCACCAATCTATAGAAATTCAACCTTCTGTTCTTGGGGATAAGTGTTGCAGCCCAACTATAGAGACCACAGAGAACCATACACTTCTTGTGAACACACAAGATGTCATGTAAATAGGCAACTAAACACAAGCCTGAATTACATTGAATAGCAATTGATATATTTGGTAGTTAGGATTGTAATCCGGTATTGCCATATGTATCCGGGGAGGTGTCTTGTCCCCCAAAGTTTCTACACTCTATATACACCACTTGAGAGACTTAATGCAATACATCCACACAATACACCCACTCGTAGGAAGGTTTTTGCCTGGGATCTAATCGATCTGCCGCCTTAGCATCAAGTAGCAACATATCGTCAGGGCGGCTCATGTGGGCATAGATGGGCTGCCGAGCTACTCATCATTGTTGTCGTCAACCCTATGTGCCACCCGACGAGTCACCATCGTTGGGAAGTACTGCCCCCTCCTGATATGCCTCCCCTTCCTCCCTAGCACCACTGCCCTTTAGCGCTAATAGTATCATTCGAGAAAAAAAAAGTGCCTTATAGTATTTCTGATCAGAGTAAGTACCTTTCTCTGAAGATAGTTTTTTCTACTTTCAGACCCAACAACAATTCAAATCACTCTGGTGGCATTGATTACCTTCATGAAAACAAGGAATCCCTACATCCAATTTCCATAGAAGGATACAGTGAATCGAGCTAATAAATCAACAATGGGCCCTTTCTGTAAAAAAATCAGTTGGGAAAATGGTCGCTCTTAATTTAGTGGTGATCACCATGTTGGTGCATTCGTCTATCAGAAACCAACTGCTATAAGATCTATCTTGATTTATCTGATCTAAGATCGAATTGGAAGCAGCAAGTTAGTCAACTGATCCCACGCAAATCTGACCAATTGCATTACATAATTACCTGGAATTGCGTCATCACAAGATAGGACCCAAGCTTCCGTGACGATGGATGGTTGGGCTTGCTCTCGGCCGACAGCGAGAGCGACTTGATGATGGGCAGGAACACGCCTCCGGCCCTCGCCGTGGTGCTGGGCATGGCCGGCGCGATGCAGGCCTCGCTGATGGTGAGCCCGTAGGACAGGCCGAGCGTGCTGCTCCCGAGCCACTTGACGAAGTAGGTGGCGATTCGGTCGCCGAGGCCCGTCTTGACGAACCCGCGCGCGAAGAAGAAGGAGATGACGATGAGCCAGATGACCTCGTTGGTGAAGGCGGAGAAGGCGGCGGCGAAGGGGAGCGTGCGAGTGGCGACGGCGGCGGTGAGCCCGAGGAAGGCCCACGCGCCGACGGGGAGCGGGCCAAGCACCAGCCCCGCGATGGTGGAGAGGAAGATGGAGAGGAGCTGCCATGCCTGCGGGCTCACCTCAACGGGCCGCGGCGCGAGGAACCGCACGGCGAGGCCGACCGCGACGGAGATGACGAACGGCACTAGCTTCGCGCCAGTGGGCTCGGACTCAGGCTCAGGCTCGGGCTCGGGGTTAGCATCAGGGGTCTGGGAGACGCGAAGAGGCGGGCGGAGGTGGCGGCGAAGGGTGGGAGTAAGGCGGTGATGATGCGGGGAGGAAAGGGAGTGGGAGGTGCTGGGAAGGGAGAGTGGGGCGGGGAGGTGGTGGAGGTGGAGGTGGCGGCGGCGGAGGTGGCCCGCCGCCGGTACCGGCAGAGACGGGCGGTGGGCGATGGCGAGGTGGAGGTTCTCCATCGACGGCCGCGGCAAGAGGCGGGCGGTGGTAGTGGTTTCGTTCAGACTTCAGTTTCAAGGAGAGCGACCTTTATGGAAGTGTTGGTAGCCTAGATTCTAACGGCTGAAACCGAGGTGTGAACGTGGGGCCCGGTTGCAGTCGGAGGAACCGGGGTCGTCACCTGTGGACCGTGCTGAGTGAGCGGCGGCGGTGGATCCTGCGAGGCGCGGAACCAGTGAAATGATGGCCGGCGTCCAGGCGAAGGTGGTTCTGCGGTCTCTCGTATAGGATGGTCGGATACCATCTGCGCTGCGGTCTGCGGCTCAGATTCACGCACGCGACTTCCGCTCACGATCTGTATTCTGTACTACTCTTTGCCAATCCCCACGTTTCCAACGGCGTCATTATATGTATGGTTCAAAACAATTGGTACTCTGGTTCATAAAAAAGAAAGAGCCAAGAAGAGCATTATCTCATTGGTCCTCCGTCACTTCCAAGTCCTGTTTAGATCCATCCATTGGTTGCTAATTACTAGCTAATAGTTATAGATAATATTAACTGCTATTGGCTATTTTGGATGGACTAGTAAAATAGTTGCCAGCTAGTTTTTAATTCAAGTAGCTAATTATTAGCTTTATAGATTCTAACAGTGCCATTCTTCCTCTTCGGATACTAAGAGCATCTTCAAGAGACTAGCTAAATCATTTTCTAAAGAAAAATTGATTATTGTTGAAGGGAAAATGTTTTCAACAGACTCTATAAACGACTCTCCAAATTTAGTAGCTCTCCATCCCACCTTATTCGCTCTCTACTTTTGGATAGCCTACCTCACTAGTCATCCTTTAGAGCATCTTTAAGAGATTAGCCAAATCATTATCTAAATGTAAATTTGGTTATTGTTGAAGGAAAAACGTCTCCAACAGACTCTGTAAATGACTCTCCGAATTTAATAGCTCTTCATCCCACCTTATTCGCCTCTACTTTTGGATAGATAATCTCACTAGCCATTCTTTAATAGAGTCTGTTGGAGTACTCTAATATCTTTTTGTCAAATTTATTTTAGAGAGTAGCTAAATCAGTAATTTGGGCTAGTGTGTTTGGCTAATCTTTTGGAGATGCTCTTATAGAGTCTGTTGGAGTACTTTTATTTTTTTGTCAAATCTATTTTAGAGAGTGGCTAAATCAGTAAATCTGGCTAGTTTTTTTACTAATCTCTTGGAGATGCTCTAAGGGAACCAACTTTGTTTTTTTTAATACTCCATAGTCCCAAACTATAATAAGGGTTTAAAAAGAGAAACAAATTAACAAAAAAAAAAGTCTACCACACTTGCACATTTCGCATGTGTTTGATTTCGAGATAACCTATGATAGCATGGCCATGTTCACGAATTTTAGTGTCGGATTTAGTTAAGGAGACATGACCATCCTTTTGTTTTGTATGTGGTTTGATGACACCATGAAATTACGTCTAAGCCCTTGGTTCATCGTGTGACTCAATGATAAACAATTAAGAAACTAATAAATTTTTTAAGGTAAATACATGTTATTGTTCCTAGAAGATGATGCCAAATATTGGCAACTCTAAAAGAAAGGAAATGATGAAAGTGAAATGAAGATTGTGTGGATATAGGTCAAGGTTATGAGAGCACCTGGTGGGTAATAAAATCCCTAAAGGGCAAAGGGCAAATTGGTCTTTTACCAATTCACAAGCTACTTCATGCAGTTAGCTACTCCCTCAATTTTAAATTATAAGTCATTTCAAGAATCTTGAGAGTCAAAATATCTCAAGTTTGATCAAAATTATAAAGAGAATTATAAATTATTTTGACATCAAATAGGTATACTATGAAAATATAATTGATGAAGAATCTAATAATAGTTAGTTGACATCTAAATGTCATTATGTTATTATGTAAATTTAATCAAATTTAAAATACTTTGACTCTCCAAGATTCTTAGAATTACTTATAATTTGGTATGGAGAGAGTAGATTCTTGTTACGAGTTAAGGTAAAACTACTAAAAGCTAGCATGCTTGACACCTGGAGCTTTAAAGCCACAATTCACATTGATGGTTTTCTGAAGAATAATTGTGCAAGCAATGTAAATTTACAAACTTTCTCTGAGGGATTAATTTCTGCGTACGAGACCATTACGCTTTGGTGGGAAGTGTCATGTATTTTAAAACTAGAAGCTCAGAATTGTTCGCAAATAAATTGTGAGGCTTCACTTGTAGCATTTTTTTAGAACAAAATTGATAAAAAATTGAGAGTTTGAGACATGAGGTACAACTACCGTTTCATCTCTTCTCTTATCATCAAAGCAGTGTCATGAATGTCCAAATTTTAGAGACGTTAATCGGAACTTTTATACAGTAACGGATGTCGTAGATCCTCTCCAATCTGTTTGGGACAAACATAGAAGAACCTGGTTGGTAGTGGGACAAACATAAAGTGATGCATCCACCCTCCAACCGTCATACAGATAACAGATTCAATGATCGAGCTCGAATACGGTAATTAATTTCAGAAATGAGTTTATTTTTAAGTTATATTTTTATAGTTTTGAAAATAAATTGCTACCCAATCATGTTATCTTGTTTAGGAACATTGGAGAGTGTCATGAAATACTTGGAGAAAAATATAAAGGTGGAGAAAACTAGCAAAGATGTGCAATACATGCTGGAGGTCCAGTCTAACTAAAGTTTGAGTATGCCTCGGCCTTTAGGACCAACCTATGATAAAATGGACGTCATCCAGACTCCCATTTCGCTGATCCGCATACGGATAAAAAGATAATTTTATTATCTAATTGATGGCTTTGGTTTTAGGTCTAATTCCACCTAAGTCAACGATAATAGTCGAAACAAGTCAGCATTCAGAATCTATGAGGGTGTTATTTTGTCCGATATGCCGTTTATTGTCTTAGAGTCCGTTAGGGGATGCACCCAGGGAATGACGACAATTAGAACTTGTATTGAGTCATCGTTCCACATGTTAGGATCTGAGTTTTACTTTTAGATCAATTTGTCATCTAACAATCGGTATCTTCTCTTGGGAAACCCCACTTTAATCATCTTAATCACACATGTGCAGTTGTCACTTTTATTCAGCTATGTATTTTCAAGTTCTTGTTTGTGTCTTCGTTTCGGCAGGGATTAGCCTTTTTGGTGAGGTCAACTGTATTAGTGACACGATTGATAACAAGAGGAGTCGTGATGCTAAGTCAATTCTTTTGATATAAAGTCGGATCAGTGTGCCGTGCTCCAGTAAAACGATACTTATATCACTTGATGGAAGATCGAAAACCTCGTTCCCACCAAGTGACAATCAGACCTTCAAGTATACCGTCATGTTCGCATCTATCCTTTGTTTAAGTGTTTCACCTTTGTTCCATAATCCACTGACATACTCATTTCTCCTACTCTTGAACCTTCCACACCACAATCTTTGCATATTTCTGTGTCAAAGTCCATCGTGTTGCTAGTTAGGTCGTGTTAGAGTTGATTCGTATGTTTCCCCCACTGTTTCTATCAAACCCCAACCTTCGCCAATTTTCTGTACTTTTATTTTCATTTTGTCCTCTAGTTCCGAGTCCGTTCGTAAAATATATGCGCAACTTTCGTATACAAAATACATTTTTGGCAAACTTGGTGAGTTTTCTTACCAAAAAAATAGATAGTTAGTGAAAGATGATGTAGATTTTTTTAGAAACCTCATGATTCGATTAACCTTGTGAACCATATTTTCATAAAAAAAAATCTTGTGAACTAGATAAATCACCGATCACCAAGACATGAATAGAAGCGGGTAATTCACCAGGGCCGTAGATAGAATCTACCAAGTCTAGCTAATTCATGTGCTACTCTATTACAACGACAATACGACATGAAGCATAGACGGTTTGAACTTTAGAAAATTCCTCCAAATGAACTCCTTCAATTCATGCACGTGGATAATTAGTGTGAGATAACGTGGATGACTTATGTATTGAGATAAAGTTATGTGTTAGATTTGTAAGGCCTTGTTTACTTTCTCAAATATTTTGTAAAATATTTCAGATTTTCTGTCACATCAAATCCTGCGGTACATGCATGAAACATTAAATATAAGTAAAAAGGATAACTAATTACATAGTTTGCACATAATTTGTGAGATGAATCTTTTAATCCTAGTTAGCTTATGATTGAACAATATTTGTCAAATACAAACAAAAATGTTACTATTTATATTTTGTAAAAAATTTTGCAAGTAAACAAGGCCTAAGTGTAATAATAAGAGATATAAAGAAACAAAAAAAATCTAAGCGAGAAAGTACGAAAAGCAGGAGCCGAGGAACCCATGACGATGGGCCCCCGATCGGGCCAGAAGAGATAGGCCGTCGTCCGTCCACCTCGCTATCCTCCCGATCCCGAGCGGCCGAGTCCGATCCAACTCCGCGCATGCACAACCACGTGTCCCCCGAGCCCCCGGGTCCCCGTCCCAGACTCCGCTCCCCCGCCCGTCCCTCCGCGCGCGCTCCCCAAGGTGAGATCAGCGTCTCCGTCGTCTCTTCCCCGCCGCTCTTCACTCCTCCACCGGTCTCCTCGAGATCGAGCCGCGAGCCTAGGGGCCGCCACCCCTATAAAAACTAGCCCCATTCCCTTACCAGCGCCCGATCGCATTCCTTGGCCCCCCACGCTTGGATGGATTCCGTCGGTACAAATCGGCCCCCGCTGCGCTCCGTTGCTGCCGCAGTCACTCGACGCAGCGCGCTCCTGTGTCCGCCTCGCCACCTCGGGCTCGGCAATCGGTGAGTGGTTCTGTCGTGGAGTCTCGATCAGATGTTGATTTGGTCGTGCTACTTCTACATTTTCCTTCGATTCGTGGTGCGGCTCAGCTCGGCTTGACGCTGAATGCTGTGCTCGTTGTGAGCCTGTGCAGTTTTGCGGAGACTAAGCTTGGGATCGCGTCTGGGTGTGGAGGAGGAGGGTATTTTGGAAAGGTAGGTGTCTCGATTTTTGGTACGGTTCGTGCCTTAGTGGCATATGCTGATGTGTGGATTGTCTGGTCCGAGCAAATTTCGTGGTTGCGCAGGTACAGCGATTTAACGCCTTGCGGAATACCACTACGAAAGTTCAGAGCGGGAAGGCGGGGTCAAGTGTGACCAAGGTATCTAATCACACCATGCTCCAAGGCTTGCAGAGCACTACTATTCATAGAACAGTTTAACCATTGGTCGATGATATTGTGTTGCTTGATATAATCGTGTCCATTTTCAAGTGATGGGTTGGCACCGTGCAAGTAAAATCTTGCTGTATGCAAATGTGCTATGTATTTATAAGCTGTATCCTGATACTTTTGCTATTCCTCAATTGAGTTTTGCTTCTTCTGAGCTCAGTATGCATTGTTTGTCATGTGTTCTTTTGGGATAATGTTTATCCATTCCGTAACTACAGGAAATGGGACACACCTCATCTGGCAGTGAAGTGCCCTTGAAATATTCTTCAGGCAAAGCTTTCCCTCTAGGAGTGTCACAAGTTGACGATGGGCTAAATTTTGCAATATTCTCACAGCATGCTTCTTCTGTCACCCTTTGCTTGAAACTTCATGAGAGGTAATATTTTCTCTCTTACTAAAACGGTGTTGTGATGTTACTTTCCATGTCATTCGACCTAACTACTGGCTAATTTACTTAACTTCTTTTGTTTCCCTTCAGATATGAACTTGTGTAGTTTCTTGGCCACCTTGGAATTCTAATCTTCCCCATTCCAATTTTAATTTGCACTATTACTGCATGTTGCTTTCTTTGGGCTTCGTATTAAACCTTGGTTAGTCAGTGCATGGCTATTCTTGTTTCAGGGTTTTAAAGATATATATGTCAATACTGTTTGCACAGCATGCCACACATTATTTCGTGTTTGGGATGCGCTTGGTACACTGAAATCTAAGTGTTTTAATTGATACGCTTACCCCTGATTGTCCCACAGATGAAAAAAATCATATAGGGATGAAAGGGGTTGGTAACAAAATTTCCTATATTGAAAACAATTTCCAGTCGGTAAAAAACTCACTATATTAACTAGCTATATTTTCAGTTTAACTATTTAGTGACGACACCAATACTGTGCTGAGAGAAATTAGAAAATCAAAAGTCTGAATACAGTAATGGTCGGAAACGGTTATATCCGATATCACTTATATGGAGATAATCCCTGGTAAATGGAACTTTCCATTTCTGTTTTCACCACCACATACCAACAGACCAAATCAAAGCCATAACTTAAGGGCTATTACATGATAGGGTCCACAAGGAATGGTATAGTTCATGATCCCTCACATTTATTTCCTGAATCATAAACTTGGAGCTTGGTTCAAATCATCACCATGCTGAAAAGCACTGAAGTGCAGCCTTTTTTTTCCTTGTAATATGGCATACTCAATATGCAAACTTCTGTTTTCTCTGATTTTTTTTTCAGAGGCACCCAAGATGATGCAGACATTGTAGAGTTTCCTTTAGACCGCCAAAAGAACAAAACTGGAGATATATGGCATGTGTCGGTGGAGGTAGTTTCCTTTAGTTCTGATACTATTTTACCTTTGGAGATAAGCACATTATTCTTTTTTTTGGACACCTTGCTATGGACTGACATTCACAGAACAAGAACTAAAATATTTTTTCTGATGTATATTTTTTGTTATGTTCACATGTTCTTCAAGTGCATGTTCCATTTAATAAAGACCACCTGCATTTGGGAGGGACCATACCTGATGTGATGCCTTATATTTCCAAATTGCTGACTTTATGTTACGAGCTTATCTTCCCTGTTGACAGAAAGCACTGTTGAGTACTGTCTCATAAAACGAGCTATTTTGCTTCAACAGTTCTAGCTTGTTTTACCCTCTTTATGTTTTGGTGCCCCTCGTATGCATACTCTGTTAAATTTTCATCCACTTTAGTTCTATGTAATTTACTAAAATTATACTAATCTGTCAACCTTAAAGAAACCTTCTCTGTCTCTTTTACTTTCAGGGTTTGCCTGCTTCTGGTGTTCTTTATGGGTATCGCATTAATGGTCCTCAAGGGTGGCAACAAGGTCATAGATTTGATGACAGCGTTATTCTTCTGGACCCTTATGCAAAATTAGTTTCTGGCCGTAAGCACTTTGCGGTTGAAGAAGAGAAACCAAGCCAGCTTTTCGGAACATATGATTTTGATAGCTCACCTTTTGACTGGGGTGACAATTATAGGCTTCCTAATTTGCCTGAGGTATTAAGATCATTTAGCATACTGTACAAAATATCCCAAACACGTAATTCTCACCACATTTTTTGTTCTTTAATTAGACAGATCTTGTTATATATGAAATGAATGTCCGTGCCTTCACTGCGGATGAGTCAAGCAGGCTTGGTCCAGCTTTTCGTGGAAGTTACCTTGGTGTCATTGATAAAGTAAGATTACCTATTCCATCGCTTGTAAACAAAACTTGTTTTGGTTTTATATTCCATCAGTCCTATGTTAATAAGATACCTACTATTATCACAATTCACAAATTGTTCTTTCTGCTGATTTAGTTTTAGGTACCTGATATTGACACAGGCTACCTTCCAATTTCCATGCTGATTTTTAATGACTGATAAATGAAATAGTGCTGGTTTCGTAGATTCCTCATTTGCTGGAACTTGGCGTTAATGCAGTGGAACTACTTCCTGTTTTTGAGTTTGATGAGCTGGAGTTGAAGAGGTTCCCTAACCCAAGGGACCACATGGTAAAAGTTTGATAACCTTTTTGACGCATAACGCCCTTCACATTCATCACTGGCGTGACACCCCACCTCTTCATTTCGAAGGTAAATACATGGGGATATTCTACAATCAACTTTTTTGCGCCCATGAGTCGTTATGCTAGTGCGGGTGGTGGACCTGTGGCTGCTTCCAAAGAGCTCAAACAGATGGTCAAGGCATTTCATAATGCTGGAATTGAGGTATTGACATTCTGTAGACATGATAAATCTTTTTCTTCAGCATTGTTTTTAACACTCTAGTCCAAAAATTATTTAATTGTATAATCATGTTTTAATAGGTTATTCTGGATGTGGTTTACAACCATACAAATGAAGCAGATGATGCTAACCCTTATGTGACTTCCTTTCGTGGCATTGATAACAAGGTGATTGCAAAATACCTCTTTACTTGTTGCTACATGTTCTACCATTTAAGTTCCAAGTCCATGGAGAAAACTTATATAGAGCCTCATCAATTTATGGATGAATTTATGAGAAAAACAAAGTGCCGTTCTTGCAGGTCTATTACATGTTAGATCTCAACAACAATGCTCAGCTGCTGAACTTCTCGGGTTGCGGTAAAACCATGGTCCTAAGCTTCTCTTTCTAAATTGAGATGTACTTTGCATTACATTTAACATTTTTTGATGCAGTCTGATACTGCTAGATGCCTATGTTAGGTTAAAAACTGTCATGATTTGCATGGTGTCCTCCTTGGTTTTAGGGTGGTTCCATTTCTTTGTTACTTTATTGCATATATCTTGGCATCTTGCAATGATGTTTATTCAAGCATCTCTGGTGACTAAACAGTATCTGTGATTCTGTGGTTACTAACTTCATACCATGGACCTTGAATGATACAATGTGGTTTGATGTATGCTACATGTTTCCATTGTGTGTTGCACTGCCGGCAGACTGTACCTGGAAATTACATACTTAGTGTGGCTCTATGTTAACTCATAGAAGGGTGAATAAACCACTCATTCATTTTTAAACTGGTATTGGTATACATTCTCACATTGATTTGAGAGCTGCAACCTACAGGGCAAGCCTTGTTGAACATTTATGACAGCCTGCTTAAATGTCATGGTGGTCTAGTACTCTAGTTCTTGGTAGCTAGATTTTTTCTGTAATATATGTTCTGAAACTTACAGTAGCAGGACCTGTATTTACTCTTCATAAACTGTCTGGTTTAATTCAGGGAATACACTAAACTGCAACCACCCTGTTGTCAAGGAGCTTGTACTCGACAGTTTGAGACATTGGTATGGCACAACTTACAGCTTTTGTTTTTCTGTGACACCTGTGTGTAGATTCCATTCCATACATACTTGTCAGGTTCACCTGAATACTTGTTCACATATTTGCTCTTAATAGTAGTTGGTGGTTTGTTGCTTTGATTACTACAGTACTTACTTGTTTACTCCCACTATAAAGTGTATACAAATATCTATTTGGAGCTTAGCTCAGGTTTATACGATCAAAACACCAAGGGGCGTATCTCATACACCCTGAGGTCCATGAAAACTACCTCTAGACTACAGGACGTGTTTGGTTCTTGATCCGGGGAACGCACCTGCGTGAAGCAGCAATGCAAGGCATTTATTTCGATCGCCTGGGGTCTAATCAACCTGCCTGGGTGCAGCCCCCAGGCTAGGGTGCCAGCCAAACAAGCCCAAATTGTTCGCTTGAGCTTATCTGCCGAATCTGCCAGCCATTCAGCAGTGTTTTTCTCTCACAACAAATCAGCGAACAGTACTTTCAGCCATGACTTATCAGCCATAACTGATGCAAAAGCTTTTTTCATAAATAGCTGCAGTAAGATGGATACTGCACTGCCTAGTCCTATATTACTTGATAGCAGTTCCATTTTTGTGTTGTTTCTGATTTGCATGGGTGTTTTTGTTTCTTCAAGGGTTACGGAGTATCACATAGATGGATTTCGGTTTGACCTTGCAAGTGTTCTTTGTCGTGGACCAGATGGCAGTCCTCTTGATGCACCTCCACTCATTAAGGTACTTGCACCTCCACTCATTAAGGTACTTGCAATATCAAGCCTGCGATAGGATTTTTCTTTATCTGTTTTTGTGCTTTTTCAGCCAGATAAATGAAGTAATATATTTGATGCAAACACAAACATAGATTCTTAAATGTCATTGTATTATTTTTTACTGAAGGTAATGTTACTATACTATGATAAAAGGTTCCTACATGTAACTGTCGGCCATAACTCCGAGAGACCAATTGTGAAAGTCACCTTAAATCGTATGTACTTTGTATCATATGCTTTTTGTTTATTTCCTGTTTTTTTAGAATTATTTGTTAGGGAAAATACCTGACACAAATTCCTATGAGTGCAATTATGCAAAAATTTTAATGTGTATCACTGGATGAGGTCTGGATGGCTAAGATTTTTGGGTATCAGAACATTTTAATTAATCCTGCCACCCACTTGAAGAAAATTGTTAAAGATGGACCCGGCCTTGTCAACACAACACAAATAGGACCCATCATTCCCTGATCCAATGGGTTCAATCATATTTGTAAATCTATCAGATGTTCTTCTTAACGGTTGTATCTGATTGTTTATTTATTTGGTTGAAGGAAATTGCCAAAGACTCTGTATTGTCTAGATGTAAGATCATTGCTGAACCTTGGGACTGTGGTGGCCTTTATCTAGTAGGGAAGTTCCCTAATTGGGACAGGTAATTTGACTGTAAATTTTTGAAAATTTACTAATTTGACAATATGACTATAAATGTACTGGAACAAATGAATTTATTTAAGCGTTTATTTCATAGTTTCTTCTTTTAACCGTTTATTAGTACCAAGACCTCCTTAACATTATGATGAATGTCATGCAAAAGAGTAATGCTTTCTCTATCCATTCTTAACTTAGATGATAGAATTGTGTCTCTGAACTACCCATTCTTAGATAACTTAGAAACCACACTCCTGCATGAGATTTGGGTTGTTCCTTGTTGAATGGAACTCTTGCCACTATATTGTTCCATTCAGACTCAGCATACAGGCTTCACTGTCCTGTAAAGCAATGGTGCTGACTCTACATTGCCATTAAATATCATGGGGCCTGTTTGGTTCTTTACTCAACCATTGCATAGCTCGCCAAAGTTTAGGCAACCATTTAGTTCATCGTCAGATATGGCACCGCCAGAGCTCTCCAAGGCTTTGTAGTTCATTTTTCTCATCACAGGGCGCCAATAGCCCAATAGTCTGGCGGACAAATCGTCCGCTTCGCCTGTGGTGGCACCAGAGTGAGCGTGGTGTTCTGTGGTGACGCCCAAACATCCCTCATATGTTGTGTCTTCATTTCCACTGATTATATAAGAAATGATGAATCTGTTCACCATTGATCCTGTAGGTGGGCTGAATGGAACGGGAAGTACAGAGATGATATTCGAAGATTTATTAAGGTACTTTATGATCAGAGAATCAGAGGTGACTTAGAAAGTAGAAGTATATACTGTAATACGCATATCAAAGGGTTCTATTTATGCCATGATGGAGGTGATTCTTAGGCTAGTTTATCAATTTTTTTTGTAAGTACGCTAGTATATCATTTATTTGGCTCAAAATTTCAATTTGCACATTCTCCTTAACCGTTACATAGGACCACCCCTTTGGTAATGTACTGATGCTTAGCTTCGTACTCTGGTTGCGCTCATTTTTTTAATTTAGTAGGTTGTGCTCATCTTTTACAGAAACCTGAGTTTATTGTGGAAGCAGTCAGTGTTGAGAAAAAAATGAGGACACTCCTTGAATGTGGTGTGAAAGTCTCTTATGATAAAAAAAATCCTACAGTAGTTTTTATTCACTAGTAAATAATGCAGCAACTCTGAAATAATCTTTATGGGATAATGGACATTAAAACATTCAGTAATTTAGTATTTACCTAATTAGGGAGATATACACCTTGCTCGGAATGGTATCCTGAAACAGTTCCTATCTTAGCAAATTTCAGAAAATGGTGACAGTTTCCGAAGCCATTCGATTAATTAGATTTCGAGGCCAGGGCTAGTTTTTCCCAATCACTTATCATCTGCTTTTAGGGATTGATGTTATCACCAAATTAGAATCTTTCTATTGAGTCTATTGCAGACTGCAAGTCTTATGCACAATCATATCTCTTGAAGAAAAGTACACACAATTGTGCACACCTAAAAGATTATGAAGTGCTAGAGACTGGCTGAATTATATTGCCTATGAACATCCTTTTTGCAATTTCATGCTTCATTTGCAGAATTCCAGTTCATATTTATATGCAACAAATGTCCCATATAGTAGTGGGCTGCTTACACTAATATTTAGGTGGAAATGATTATCTTCTAGGAGTATTTGACAGATAAATCGATTTAGTTCTCAGGACCTGTGCTTCACCATATTACATGGATCCCTTCAGTTTTTTTCTAATAAAAAACAGGATATACAATCAAAAGGCTAACTATTTTACACATCAGTGGTTTTAGACAAATTTAAACATCAATGTTCAAAAGAGTCTTTACTCTGTCAGAATATGTGCAGCATTTTGCTTTGTGGTTCATCTGTATCTCTCTCTCTCTTATTCTCAATCATGAAGGAATGATCATTGACCTGATGTCACTAAACATTTGTAGGGAGATCCTGGTATGAAGGGGGTGTTTGCAACTCGTGTTTCTGGTTCTGCAGATCTCTACCAGGTGCTCTTGTGCTATTTCTTTATTGGCATGTTAGTTTAGCCATTGTTCACAATATTACTTGCTTGATTATACCTTTTAAGTGCTACTACTTCCTTTTGGGACCTCCAATTTGTTCAATATTTTTCTGTGTTTTGAGCAGCTCGATCGAAACTATGCACTTGTTACTTATATGTACCTTGCGCCATCGTTAGAGTGCAGCAATTTTTTTCTCGGACACGCAGGAGAACTGCTCATCATTTCAATAAGAAGAAAAGAGTGTACATAGAGTACAAGGGGAGAAGAGTCCCCAAACCCACACACACACACTAACACACAAAGAAACCTACAGCCCACACCTTGCTCTTTGAGAAAGAAAAACATGACCAGCACTACCGGAGGGTAAAATCAGCCACTCCAAGTCCAAGGCTGATCAGAAGCTCTTGTAGGCTCAAATGGGTTCAGCAATAATCATCACCTCTCATATTTCTTGCAAAAATGGGCTCCAATTAGTGTATTTATTTACGGAAACTAATTTGCCTTGTTTAGAGCTATCAACTATCTGTATAGCAAGTAGGACTGTAGGAGTAACATAGTAACCATTTGAAATTATAGAACCAGTTGTTGATGCAATTTCCTGACATTTCCTTTTTCTGTATGGATTTTTGAGACTTTGTTGATGAGTTCTAAGATTTTGTTGGCTTCAAAAGCAGCATTAGTTTCTTTTTGCAACAGTCAAAGTTTGTGAAATAAAGTCCCCTATGTCTTGGTTGACAGGTGAACAATCGGAAGCCTTACCATAGTGTGAACTTTGTAATTGCTCATGATGGATTTACTTTATGTGACCTTGTTTCATATAACTCCAAGGTATCTATAGCAAACAGTGCAGTGCTCCTGATGTCTTTTACACATTCTGGCTTATGTGTTAACAGTCCTCTTTTGAATGAAATAAAAAATCATCCAGCACAATGATGCGAATGGAGAAGGTGGTCGTGATGGGTGCAATGACAACGACAGCTGGAACTGTGGCATTGAAGGTATATACTTCATTGAATACCAAATTAGTTTTGTATATCACAGTTATCAAAGTTTGGGGATTTTATCTTTTCACACTGCATAATACTATATTTGAATGAAGAATAGTTTTGTTAAGTTGTTCAAAATAATTAAGTGCCATCCTTTAATATGTGAGAATAAAGTGATCAGGAGAATAATGAACTTTGAATGTGATGGGTCATTGTTTGCATAGTTTGTAAGCAGAACTAAAGTTACTCATATTGTTGGTGAACATGACATGATTAAGACTTGTAATTATACAAGTATTACCTACTTTTTTCAAACTAAAGCAGATGGAGCTTTGTCCCTCCTATTTTTCAGGGATGTTTTTTTTCTTCATTTAATTTTACATTGCATGTCTAGTGCTATTAAAATTTCTGCTCTTGCCATATGACAGGAGAAACAAATGATTTGAATGTGCTAAGTATTCGTTCAAGGCAAATGAAGAACTTTCATGTGGCATTAATGATTTCCCAGGTTTATATTATTGACCATAGTTACCTTTTACGTGTAACTGAGAATAACTTACGAGTTACATTATACACAATAGGGTACTCCAATGATGCTGATGGGAGACGAATATGGTCACACACGTTATGGAAACAACAACAGCTATGGACATGATACTCACATAAATAATTTTCAGTGGGGCCAGGTTACATATGTTAATTTTCTGTTAGTAATTTATTTAGTGATGCATGTAACAGCCTTAAATGCTAATTTGTCCTCTCCAATTAACATGTTGATGTAGTTGGAAGAAAGAAAGGATGGCCATTTCAGGTTTTTCTCAGAGATGATCAAGTTTCGGCGTAACCATCCTATACTGAGACGAGACAGGTTTCTCAATAAAGTAAGTTCAAAGTTAGTGTGTCGTTAAGTGTTATTCTTACAATTGACGTCTTTTGCCATGTGACCAGTCCTTCTAAGTATTGGCCATCTTCTACTGTATGCTACTCTTGGTTTACTTTATCCCTAAACATTTCCATTACTGAGATCTTTCTTGTTGGTAGAATGATATCACCTGGCATGAAAATAATTGGGAGAACCAGGACAGCAAATTTTTGGCATTCACGTAAGGAAGTTACCTTAGTGAAAGTGCTACGTTCTGTTCATAGTGTGGTATTTCTTATGTATTTTTACTGAAATCTTTGATACATATCTGCTTCTTCATGATTCTGGTGCAGGATACATGATCACAATTCTGGTGGAGATATCTATTTGGCATTCAATGCTCATGAGTATTTTGTGGATGCTGTAATTCCCCCACCACCACAGCATAAATCTTGGAGTCGTGTGGTATGGATACTTTCTGATTCTGCTAACATGTTTATACTGAGTAATTTGCTGTTTATCCTAGGATGTTCAAGCGCCAGGTATCGTCGTGTAATAGCATTGTCTACTGCAATTTTGGTGTATTCATTACTTGGTCTGGCTAGCTTTTGTGCTAGTTCTACCTTAAAATTGCTATATTGCTTCCACAGGTGGATACCAACCTGGAATCACCAAAGGATATTGTCCCAGAAGGGGTGCCATTCACAGGTTCAGGGTACAGGATTGCTCCCTACTCTTCCATCTTGCTTAAGGCAAAGCCTTAGAATGGTGGAGGCAAGTCATTATCATGTAAGCACGAATAATGTCATGTTTGCTCATTTAAGATCCTTAACTTTCCAAGCTCTTAGCCAGCTGTACTGCAAATATAGCAAACTTTGATATGAGAAGTCGGACCAATCCTTGCCGCAAATCAACAGGAGAAGCCATGGTTTGCTACAGGCATACTCATGGAGATATGGCAAACACAAGTAACTTCCACAAATCGAAGCCAGAAGAGCCTTTCATTAGGGGAAGCATGGCTCGAGGAAACTAGTATTCGCAAGTGGTTGTTTCGTTTTTTTGGTTGCACCTGTGAATGTGAGTCAAGCTCTTGTTTGCTTAATAATTTGCCATTCCATTTCCTGTATCGAACATATGCTGGGAGAATGGATGCCAGAACCTTTTGCTTTCATTAATCTGTTTACTCGTGTCGTTGAAGATTGCTTGCACTGATGGAGCCATAATAAGGCCCGCACGAATCATTAGACTGTAGTCCAATGTGCTCAGCCTGGAATTTGCCAAGTAACGTCCGTACTATCAGTGGCTCAGTGCGGAGCTTCTTACACTTACATGCCAGTGGACACCCAGATCGAGTCAGAGTGTGGAGGTCATATGCTCAGCGTGTTGAGTTGACGGCGACAGCAGTTGGCACGGAGAAAAAAAATAAAACAAAATCTGCATGTGAAAATGTGGGGGGTGATGTGCATCTGGGTTCCCAAGCAAGCACCAACCTGTTGTTCTCCAGTGCAGCCAAAAGAACAGCCGGCGATGAAAATGACAAGATAACATGGCAATGACAGATGACAGGGCCGGGCCAGCGGATGCCCGAAGCCGCGAACCAGGCATGTGGATACACTAATTCCCATCTCTGTCCCTCCTGAACGCCACCAATGCGAACGGCTCCCATCACACACAGCCTGACAACCAGGTGAATGAATGAATGATCCTCTCCTTAATCATTGGCTTGTAATCACCTTCCGAGTTAGAAAGCGAGTAGAATTATGCGAACGCCCTTTTTAGCTGAAAGGGCGTACTTAGCTGTCCTGTTAGGGGGGGTAGTGATGCTAAATGCTCTTGCAAACCTGTGGTTGGCATCATGATTTGCATGTTACTAGTACTATATATATATATATATATGCGAAAGCGATTGGGCCGTTATTACTAACCACCATTATTTACCTCACGGATAATGGTGGAGTCCTGCACTTGTTTTGGCACAATTCCCTGATCATTCGTTGGTGACTGATGAACCACTCCGCTAGTTAATAATCAATGCTAAGTTGGTCTCCCCACCGGCCTCCAAAGAGAATGTCTTGAAGTCCATGTACTACCAACAAATAAACATGCACTACTACACTTCTTAATTTTCTGTCATCCTCATTTTTGCAATATCGTTTTTTTGACATACATCGATGCAAGCTCGGGGTCCGTCGGTAATTCCAAGCATGTGCTTGGAAAAAACTTAGCGACCGAGGAGGTCATGGCGGACAAGAAACTCCATACCACGGCAAACCATTTTCTGCGTGGATGGCAAAATTCGATCCTTGTAGTACCCAGTGATTGATATCCTTATTGCAAATATACCAGTTGGCATAGCCTGATAGCCAAATCCGACACGTCACTGTTCCGAAAGATTTTTCGTGATTGTCCTGCCCTCTCATCATCGCCCACAACTGTA
>Ga0182004_10000765_pt1 | contig 21233 bp, 15 predicted proteins | sample Sormic07211540_1_FD_120479 | JGI IMG/M metagenome (GOLD analysis project Ga0182004, IMG submission 120479) | Endophyte microbial communities from Sorghum bicolor roots, Mead, Nebraska, USA - 072115-40_1 MetaG | ecosystem: Host-associated > Plants > Roots > Unclassified | place: USA: Nebraska...
GGTGTGGAGGATGGAGCGAGGCGAGCCCGACCCGAGACAGCCGAGACGGGGGCACCGGGCCAACGCCCACCCAACGGGCGACTTCAAGGCGAGCAGGGGCACGGGCGTCATTTCCCCGGCCCTCTCCCACCTCCCGGCTCGGGTGCCTCGCCTCGGAAGGCGCGCGCAGGAATCCGATGTGAGCAGGCACAGGCGCGTTGCTTGTCGGCTTCTCTTCTTCCATTCCGTGGCGCTGCCGGCTGCCTAGTAGACTACTCCAGCCAGTGCAGCGGTCGCACGCACCGGGATGAGATCCCGGTTCTCTCGAGGTCGCCCTGCACCACCAACGCGCATCGGTTTGGGACAAATTTTGCTCGGATTCAAAACTTGAACCCTCCAATATTTTTTTGAACTTCATCACCTTGATAGTAGTACTACTGTAGTATTCCTGCACGGAGGAGTCGAGTGACGCGATCGTTTCGCCAGTTTTGACGCCGTGCCGGCACTGAAGCTGACCAGCGTTGCCGTCTGCTGCTGGCGCTGCTTTTTTTTTTTTTTTGGCAGCTTTGACGCTTGCGAGTCGCGTGCATCTGCACGGCGCAGCACAAGCAATGAGCAAGCGTACTAGTACACGCGAGCCCTTTTCGTCCGTTACTCCGGCGCCTCCTGGCTGGACCTGCCCGGCCCCGGCTGGCCGTGTCACCTCGCCGTACACGGCCGATCCTTTACCCGCTACGAGACAAGGACAGGCTCGTCGGAGGAGGAGACGACGACGACAGAGGCGTATAAATTCCGGCCAGTGGCAGCGGTACAGTAGAGGCGTATAATTTCCGGGTCCGCGGAGACGGGTCCGCGCGCTCGATCGGCCACAGCAAACGGCCAGCACTGTTGGCAGGCCTGGCGGCGGCGGCAGCGTGCGTAACGTAGGAGCACGTACGTGGCGCGTGCGCCCCCCATCCCATGCAGAGGCAGAGCTCACTGTACACGTACACCCTAGTCCCTAGTATCACGACGCGCCAGACGGGTCATGCGGATTTGTACGCGCGCACGCGCACGCTTTTTGAAAATTGGGTGTACGAGCACTCGAGCACGGCTGGCTACACTGTTGCCGCGTAGAGTACAACGTCTTTTGTTCAAGTCGGTATAGTTAGGTCTTGTTTAGTTCGGCCCGAAATTCAAAAAGTTTTCAAGATTTCTCGTGACATCGAATCTTACGGCACATGTACGAAACATTAAATACACACAAAAACAAATTACACAAAAACAAAAAGGTCCTTATACGTATGGGTCCGTGGCGGTTTCAAAGATTGGGCAGCTTAATTCCGGAGTACGAGCGTAAACCATCTCATCTCTGACGTATGTTGATGGTTGCTAGCTCGTTAATCTGAGTATTATTTAATTCAATCAATTGGTAAAATACACACACTGTACAAAATGAAACATGACGGCATGACGCGGTTGCGTCGCTGCGATCACTGGTGGTCCGGTGGGAGCCGATACAGGCCACCTGCGCGCTGGCGCTGCGCCTCTAGGCACCATCCGTGGCGCCGAGGCGGTCAGGACTCACGCGGGGGCTTTGATTGCTCGCCGTCGGGGCCTCCCCGGTGGTAGCAGAGGAGGCTTCTGCGGCGCATCGGCGGTCCACCCCGATCAGATCGCCATTGATGCCCTCTGCGTAGCAACTTAAGGCCTTGTTTATATGCATCAAAAACCCAAAACTTTACAAGATTCCACGTCACATCGAATCTTGCGGCACATGCATGGAGTATTAAATATAGATAAAAATAAAAACTAATTATACAATTTGTCTGTAAATCGCGAGACGAATCTTTTAAGCCTAGTTATTCCATGATTAGATAATGTTTGTCAAATAAAAACGAAAGTGCTACATTGTCAAAATCAAAAAAAATTCATCTAAACAAGCCCTAAGATATACACGCGCAGGCCCACGGCGATCGTACCGTCTCCTACAGTGCTGACTGCCGTGGCCAGCCACTGCCGCTGGCGCGGCGCCTGAGAGCTGATTGGACTGGACCAAATCTGAGGAACACGCCCCTGTGGCCAGTCCACTGGACCGGCGCCCGGCGGCAGCCGGAGCTGGAGGCGACACCGCGACAGACACGGGGCTCGAGATTGCTTCGGTCAGGCGTGAGACTGGGAGAGGCCCAGAAGTCCAGAACACCGTGACAACGAGGTCGACGGCCCGGCGGCCGAGAACGTCGGTTGGGCCAAAGCTGGATGCAGGCCCATGAGTGCAGGTGTGAGGTGTCTAGTGATGGGCCGTGGAGTGTGAGTCTGGTGTGGCCTTTGCGTCCACCGCGCGCATCCACACCAGTACACCACCCGTCACAGCCTCACACGTGCACTGTAGCTTAGAGCATCTAAACTGTTACTAGCTGCAGACTGCTAGCCCGGCCTTGTTTAGTTCGCAAAAATTTTCAAGATTTTCCGTCACATCGAATTTTTGGTCGCATGCATGGAGCATTAAATATAAACAAAAATAAAAACTAACTGCACAGTTTACCTGTAATTTGCGAGATGAATCTTTTGATCCTAGTTACTCTGTGATTGGACAATGTTTGTCAAATAAAAACGAAATGCTACAGTAGCCAAAAACAAAAATTTTTGCCAACTAAACAAGGCCGAAGTCAGCTAATAGCTTTTATATTAGTAGGGCTATTAACTGACATGTGACATGTTAGCTAAGCCATGGTTTTACGTTTAATCCTGCAGCTAGCTAATTAATAGCTACTATAGTATAGTAGTTATCTAGTAAGAGGCATTTTTTTTTCTATTAGCTTCATTGTTTATTTTAAGCTATTGGTTGGGCTAGTAGCTAGCCAGCTCATGGGACTCAAACGGACTTTCAATCCCCTGTCTAATGAAGTAATGAGTAATCAGACACGGTGGCAGCTAGAATACGTGTTGGCGATCGACGGCACGGCAAGGACGCGATTAGGATTAGATGCTTCTTGTTTCGTATGTTTGTTTATCGCTTGCTTTTGCAAAGAGAGGGAAAGTAAAAGGTGTCTTGTTAGCGTGGCAGTGGACGACGGCACGCGGATTTGCTGCACACTTTCGGCTTTCGGCTTTGCGTTCGTTTACCATTTCACCCCCGCACACGGCACTACCACGCTCTCAACGTCTTCCTGGAGAAGGAGTCCCTCCGTCTCCCTTTTTTTATTCCTCTGCCAGTCAAATGGAGAGAAAAGCAGAAGGTTTCGCTAGTCGAAACACTCCCAGTTGGAGTTTTGGTTGCCTTTTTTTTCTTGTTTAGTTCCAATTTTTTTTGAAAAATCGACACTGTAGCATTTTCGTTTGTATTTGATAAATATTGTCCAATCATGGGCTAACTAGGCTCAAAAGATTCGTCTCGTCAATTTTGACCAAACTGTGCAATAAGTTTTTATTTTTATCTATATTTAATACTCTATGTATATATCTAAAGATTCAATGTGATGGATAATCTGAAAAATTTTACAAAATTTTATGGAAACTAAGGCCTTGTTTAGTTCCGAAAAAAATTCGGATTTCGCTAATGTAGTACTTCCGTTTTTATTTGACAAATATTATCCAATTAGGAACTAACTAGAATCAAAAAAATTGTCTCGCAATTTACAGATAAACTGTGTAATTAGTTTTTGTTTTCGTCTATATTTAATGCTTCATGCATATACCGTAAGATTCGATGTAACGAAAAATCTTAAAAACTTTTTGAATTTCGGAGTGAACTAAACAAGGCCTAAACAAGCCCAGTGCTTCCTCCATGGGCGATGGCGGCCCTACTCGTACGTACGTGCTGAGAGACGGACGGCCATGTGATGAGGAGGTCCAGGGACACGGACAGCAACAGCCGACGGATGCGTATGCATGCTTTGCTGATGGTGATGGCTGATGGCTGATGGCAGCGGACACAGTGGTCACTGACGGCCCGGCTGCCCGTCGGACTCCGGCAGCGAGCGGGGGGATAGGAGATCGCCAGATCGGGTTCGGGTTCGGGTTCGGGGCAGCGCGAGGCATGTGCAGCGGACGGCGGACCAGGAGTCCAGGACTGCCGGTGGTGGGTGGGGCACCGGGCACGGCCGTGGCCCGTGGGTGTGTGGCCGAAACAGGGCGCAATCCGATCGTGTGACCCAGGCCGCCTTGTTTAGTTCCAACCTTTTGGTTTTCGGAAGTATAGCACTTTCGTTTTTATTTGACAGGTTTAAAAGATTCATTTCGCGATTTACAGATAAACTTTGCAATTAGTTTTTATTTTCGTCTATATTTAATGTCTCCAGCATGTGTCACAAGATTCGATTTGACGGAAAATCTTGAAAAGTTTTTGCTTTTTGGCTTCTCAGAAATCAACTACGGCCCAGGGGGATTCGGATTGCAGATTCCTCCCCCCAGGCTCGCAGCATTGCGCTCGGCACATTGCAGAAGCAGTGCCAGCATTTTCTCACCAAAAAAAAAAAAGCAGCGCCCCGCAGCAGCAACGCTGGCCTATCGTGTCAAGAAAATTGTACTTGCTATTTTGATTGACACGGCTAACTTTCTATTGTTACCTCAGTGGTACAGTTTTTTTTAAAAAGATTCACCGGAAGGGGGAGATCCCCACCTAAATGATTTTCCATTGATTCCGGCATAAGTGTCAAAGTTACAAATTAGGGCTCAGTTTAACCGAGTAGGAGGGCTATTTTATTAAGAAGAAGATCCAAACTGGACTTAGAACAGAAAACAACACACTATGACTAAGCCACCTATGAGTATTAGCTATAGGACTCGACCAAACATGGAAGCTACCTAGGTTAATGGTCGTGTTAGGGCCGCCCTTACCAAGTTTGCATTTCCTTTTTTTTCCTCAACCCATAGATAGAAATGGGTTCGCTCGATTCAAAAAAAAAAAGAACATGACCTTCGTTTGGCTTTATCAACTGAATTTGTAAGTTATTAATTAATATTTTTCTCTCACAACAAATCAGCCAACAGTATCTTTTGTCATGTCTTACCAGCTAAATAAAGAGTTCAGTGAACCCTTAGCCAAAGGAAGTGAGGAACACTCCTGTTTTGCCAATCTTTTTCGTCTTCACCGGCCGTCCACGTATAGAATAGACGCCACAGATCACTGCTAGAGTGCTAGCCCACAGAGAAAATGAAAACGGTGGGAGCGCATGCGGCCAAGGGGGGCCAGCTTTGGGAGCTCATTGGCAGCAGTCTGGCAGCTCAACTCCTCCACGTCCTTGTCCAGCTGCCGCCGCCGTTTTCCTCGCCGAGCCCGCCACGGCTCTCGGCGTCGTCAGGCAGGAACAGCCAACGCGCCCCCGTCGTTTTCCGCAACAGAAGTTGCGAGCGTGCCGCGGGCTTCGTCCCGGGGCTGGCTGGGAGCCTGGGACTACCTCGCTCACACTGACGGCTCTAGCCAGTACGCGGCGGCGGATGCGAACAAGAGTGGCAGCTGGGCGTTCTTTCCATGGACATGGACAGCAAAAGCCGATGCAGACGCTTGCCTGCCGCCGGAGACCAGATGATTACGTGCTGATGGCAGCGGACACTGGTCACTGACGGAGGCCGCGCGCCCGCCCGTCGGAGACGGAGTCCGGGAGATCGGCGCCGGGGCAGCAAGCAATCAAGCATCGCGAATTCGCGAGGCATGAGTGGCGGTGGGGCAGCCGGGCAGGGGCTGCAGCCTGCAGCCGTCGGCGTCGCGTGTGTGGACGAGACAGGGCCCAGACAAGGGCGCAATCCGATCGTGTGACCCAGATTCCTCGAGGAATCAGAATCAACGGAAACGGGCAGAGATATTTGTCTCGTTTTTTTTTTCCCCCGATTGGTGGTTCGGATTCCTTCCGTGCTACTCCGTCCTTGTAGGCGCTAGCAAGGTGCGACGTGTTGTATTTCGCTTAGGTTTGTTTAGTTCGCAAAAATTTTCAAGATTTCCTATCATATCGAATTTTTGGTCGCATGCATGAAGCATTAAATAAAGATAAAAATAAAAACTAATTATACAGTTTATCTGAAATTTGTGAGATAAATCTTTTGAGCCTAGTTACTCCGTGATTAGACAATGTTTGTCAAATAAAAACGAAAGTGCTACAATAGCAAAAACTAAAATTTTGCAAACTAAGGCCTTGTTCAGTTTGCAATTTTTTTTTGCTTCAGTTACTGTAGCACTTTCGTTTGTTTGTGGCAAATATTCTCCAATCATAAACTAACTAAGGTCAAAAGATTCTTCTCGCGATTTACAGATAAACTATGTAATTAGTTTTTATTTTTATTCATATTTAATGCTTCATACATGTGTCCTAAGATTCGATGTGATGGGAATCTTGAAAAAATTTTGTAGTTTTTAGGAACTAAACAAGGCCTAAACAAGGCATTAGGACGTCCCAGCAATGTTTCAGCCACGATACGACCACATGTATCAAGTGACGTCGCATGGTGGCTGCTGATGTGGATGTGAGAGGAAACACGAAACGATCGCACAGAGAACGAAGCTCTGCTTCTTCGCATACCACGGAGGTGACAGAAAGTATTCTGGATTAACAAACAACATGTGGGATCCACTCTGTGACGTGGCATCAAATAGTTACCAACCGACTATTTTCATTGAGACCACTAGGGCTTGTTTGGCAGAGTTTCTCTCTGGCTTCTGTTCTAGCTTTTTTAAAGAGTATTGGCAAATGTTTTTCTGGATAAACTATTTTTTAAGTAAAAAATAGAGGCTCTGGTGGTGTTTTAGCAAAACCACAAATTATGGTTTGTCCAAAACGGCTTTTAACTCCTCTAGAGGAGCCCCTCAGCCGTGCCAAACATCCCCTTGTATTTCAGCATTTTTTTCCTAGTACAGAGGAGGAGGAGGAGCCAGCAATGTTGTCCTACTATTATGATGATGTGTTTGGTTGGCCGCCACGGCTAGTCACATATTGCAAAGCCTAGTATTTGGTTGATTATTCAACTTTCTCACATCATAAACTTTTATATAGGATCTAGCATTATTTCTAGCCACAAATGTGGTATGTCTTTTGCTCGTCACAAAAAGTTTGATGCCGCCAGAGACTCTAGCGCATGGTGTGGCTAGCCATGGCGGAGAACCAAATGAACCCTATATTTTTGTTAAACTTGAAATATTTTGATTCTCTAATATTATTTAAATGATTTATAGTTTGGAATAGAGATAGTATATTTACATTTGTAAATGATTTTTTTAGAAAAGGAGGTTTTCCCTGTTTGTGTATTTCGAAAAGTAAACACAGCGTTTTAGATGAAATTATTATGAAAATACGCTATGTAATTAATCTAGTCGTTTGACATGACAAATTGTGGTCGCCTACTATTTTGGTCGGAGTAGATCTTTTGCGCCCTCACCAGTCGTCCACGGATTGCTTGTTCCACCTGTGACCGTGCGACGCCACACAGATCACTGGGCCTTGTTTAGTTCACCCAAAAAAGCAAAATGTTTTCAAGATTTTCCGTCACATCGAATCTTAGGGCACATGCATGAAGCATTAAATATAGATAAAAGCAAAAAATTAATTACACAGTTTAGCTGGAAATCGCGAGACGAATCTTTTGATCTTAGTTAGTCCATAATTGAATAATATTTGTCACAAACAAACGGAAATACTACAGTACCGAAATCCGAGCCAATGTTGTAGCCTACCGAGAAAACGGTGGGAGCGCATCCCAGTGCCAGAGGCGGCAGCCTCCGATCCGCCGTTTTGCTTGCCGAGCCCGCCACGGCTCTCGGTCTCGGCGGTCAGGAACGGCCAACGCGTCCCCCGTCGTTTTTCCGCAACAGAGTTCGGCTTCGTCCGGGGGGGCCTGGCCGCCTGGGGCTACCTCGCTCGGCGCTCGCTCACGCTGAGCGGGAGTACTCACTCACGCGCGCGCTGCGCGGCGGCGGATGCGAACAAGAGTGGCAGCTGGGCTGGGCTGGGCTGCGCGTCTGGAGTCCTCGGCCGCAGCCCGCAGGAGCAGGGGCAGGGGAGATTCCTTGTTGTACCTTGTTCGTCCGTTCCGATGGTGCCGAGAGTTTTCGTCAGTTGGATGTCATTTTTGGCCGCCAGCTCGCTGTCGCGTGGCGTGTCAGTGTCACACACAGTGCACCACCGGACGGCACGTTAAACGGCAACCTCACTTGCCGTTGGCGGCCGAGGCAAGGCAGCAGCACGGCGCCACTCGGCTTTCCTCGTTAAAACAACTTGAGAAGCACTGCCGTAACTTGGAGTGCTTGGCTTCTTCCTGAATCCGAGCGTATTGTTTAGTTCCAAAAATTTTACAAAATTTTTCAGATTTCCCGTCACATCGAATCTTTAGACGTATGCATTGGAGTATTAAATATAGATAAAAATAAAAACTAATTACACAGTTTGGTCGGAATTGACGAGACGAATCTTTTGAGCCTAGTTAGTCCATAATTAGATAATATTTATCAAATACAAACGAAAGTGCTACTATTTCTATTTTGCAAAAAATTTTGAAAGTAAACAAGGCCTAACTAGGAGTACTTCGCTTCCTAGAGAATATCGAGCCCGCCGTAATAATAACCACACAAAAAAAAAACACCATTGTAGAGACGTTTGAAGATGACTTTTCTTTATTTCCTTTTTCCTTTTTGTCAACAGCTCCTATAATTGAATTGAACGGTCTTAAATCAAGTGAGAATTCAAGTTCTTCATGTTTTAGGATTTCATTCAGGGCACAAGGCTCTGAATTCACCGTGATAATTTCTCATGAAAAATGACCACGAGACAATGCACGAGTGTAAGAGTCTGTTTAGACACACTTGCACCTAGGGGCAGATCTATGATAAGAACAAAGGAGGGGCCAAACAATGAAGATTTAGTGCTAAAGTTAGAGATTAGTGATGATTTTGAGGCTAAGTAACAGTGGTTAAAGTAGAAAATTATGCTTATAAAGGGGGCTGCAGCCCACCCAAGCCCCCTTTAGATCCGCCCCTGCTTACACCTAATGGTACTCGTAACTATAGTTCTTAAGGCGTAAAGGCGAGGCATGACAATGTGCCACCGCCTGGACGCCTAGGCGCCCGCCTTAGACGCCTAGGCGACCATTTTGCAAGGCGCTGGGAGGTCGCCTGGACGCCTAGCGACGCCTTAAGAACTCTGCTCGTAGGTAGATAATATATTTTTCGGTTGCTAATTTAGCTAGCTAATCATTAGTTGAATGAGTAACATTTTGAAAACATATTGGCTAATGTTGTTTTGACCTAGTCATATATGGGCGCATGGATGTTTTTATTTAAAATAGGGGCCTTTCACTTTTAGTCGCTATTGATGTATAGGTATAGATAAGTGTGATTGTGTGAGGATAAATTTTGGTGTTCTCGCTAGTGTAAGGCAAATACACTTATTAGCAATACTAATAGAAAACTAATAGCAACAGTGGTAAGCCACTATTGAAGGAGTACAACTGAGCAGTCAGTCTTTTGTAATCCATTATATGGAATTGGTCCAACAAGTGAGATAATAGTTAACGCATTTCTGTTTAAATTACTTGTACATTATTTGAATCTAAATTATATAGATTGTCATTATCATTACCATTACAATAGATGTTTGAATTGGAATCTAAATTAGCTAACTGCTAGCCTGCCACATCAATGGAGAGGATGCTGGGAACGATCGGCTACCGTAGAAGGAAACAGACAATGGCCTCCCTACCTAAGCCGTTGGAGGAAAGCGGCGCCGCATCCGCACGAGCTATCCTGGCCGTTGATAGCTTCGTGGGCCCCACTTCCTTTTCACATATAATCGCCTCCTCTCCCATCCCTCGCACTCGCACGCCGCCACTCGCAGCTAGCCCGTAGGTGTACCGCTTGCGCCGCCAGAGCTAACACCACCTGCATCGCCCGTGTCACAGAGGTGTCTTCTTCTCCATCTCTGGCGGGCTTAGAAAGGGTCTCATAAGAGGCAGGTAGGGCCTAGGTGTAGGGACAGGAGAGACGACGGTGAGGCGGAGGTGGCGGTGACACCACCGGATCTGGAGGCAATCGGGTGGGGGGTTAGGTCAAGGACGCCTATAGCCATAGGCAGCATGAGTAGAAGAAGTAAGTAATTGCCACAAGCGAGGTAAGGTCGTGTTGAAGCTCTACAGCCGCCGTGTGGCAGTGACACACTATTGAACGCGGCTGTAGAGTTCCAACAAGACCCTACCTCGCCGTGGCGGAGCGGCGGTGGCGGCGACTTGTTTCTTGTTTCTTACCCAGCGTGAATTTTGATGCTAGGTCTCCTTCTATGGCCAGGATGGTCGGAGATCGGAGCCGCTGCTTCCTTCCGTTTCGCGCTTCGTCGGGCTTTGTTTAGTTCCCAAAAAATTATGCAAAATTTTTCATATTTTCTCTATCACATCAAATCTGTAGACATATGAATGAAGTATTAAATATATATGAAAACAAAAACTGATAACACAGTTTGGTCGAAATTGACGAGACGAATCTTTTGAACCTAGTTAGTCTATGATTAAGATAATATTTATCTATCAAATATAAAGGAAAGTGCTACAACGTCGATTTTCCTCAATTTTTTTGAACTAGACAAGGCCCAAATCAACGGGACGGGATCACGGTCACGGGGAGACGGGACTGGGGCTCCCTTCCCATTTCACCCCACCAGGCCACCACTACCACACGGCCGCGGGCCGCCAGAAGCGGCAAGCAAGACGCCAAACCCGGCGTGTCCCCCAACTCCTTCTCCCCGTTGCCTCCGTCCGTCCGTCCTCGGCAGAGCCAGACGGCCACCACCACCACCACCACCCAGCCCAGCGCCAGTTGGACCCCAAACCCCCAAATCCCCCGCCCGCCCGCCCGCGCCAACCCAATCCCCGCCTCCCTCCCCACCACACCGCCCCGCCTATGCAGCCGCCCCGGCGCCGGCGCGCTCCCCTGAGGCTGACCACGACGCCGCCGCGCCCATGAGGGACGACGGCGACGAAGACGGCTCCGCGACATCCCGGGCGACGACGACGACGAGGAGGAGGAAGCCAGCGCCGACGTCGCCGTCACGCGACCGGCGGCCGCGCGCCGACGGCGGGATGCGCATCGTGGTGCCGCTGCAGGGTGTGGTGCAGGGCCGGGGCGGCCTGGTGCTCGGCTCCCTCATCCCCTGCGCGCTCTTCTACTTCTTCCAGCTCTACATCAAGCGCAACCGCCCCGCCCCCGCGCCGGGCTCCCCGCCCGCGCCGACCTCCGGCACCTCCAACGCCTCCCCGATCCACCGCTCCCACTCACGGGGCCTCCTCACACCGCGCGGCGCGCCGTCGCTCTCCGCGCGCGGCGCCGTCGTGCGGGCCGGAGACGAGGATTCGCTCTACTACGCCGGCCTCCGGCGCTGCGCCGATGACCCTTACCACCCCGCGTCCAACCCCGGCGGTGTCATCAACCTCGGCCTCGCCGAGAACCACGTACGGATCGTCTCATGTTATCTATTATATCCGCTTCCTTCCTTCCTTCGGAGAATCTGTACATAGGTACTGATGGATGATGCATGGATGACCTGACCCCGCGCGCGCGCGCGCGTGCAGCTGTCGTTGGATTTGGTGGGGCGGTGGATGGAGGAGCACGCGGGGGCGGCGATGCTGGACGGCCTCGCGGGAGCCGGGGAGGAGGTCAGGGACCTCACAATCAGGGGGCTCGCAACCTACCAGCCCTACGACGGGATACTTGCCTTGAAGATGGTAGGCTAACGGATTCCGCTCTGATTCATCTTTCCTTTTTTTTGTGTGTGTGTGTGTTCCTCCGCCCATAAAGCATCCATCCCCTATTCTGTGATTTATTTATCTGCAACATTCAAACGTTCCATGTGTGTTGTGTGATAAAATATTGCTGTGCTGCCGGCGCCTCGGTTCCATCGACCATGAAAAAAATGGCGATCTTCTTCGCAACTTACGGTGCTATACTGCTTGATTCATCCTGTGGAGTAGCACGATGGATTGTTTCTTTCCTCTTTTGCAAGCTGTGTATGTAGTATTGGCACTTTTTAGGTTACTGTTTTCATTTTACAGATTATCCTAGGCACAGATACCTCCATCAGATAACAGTATCGGCTAATAATTGAATTGCTGAAAAATCAAACAACTGAAGTCAGCATCTAAACCCGAGGTGGGGTATTATTGTACTCAACTCTCATAATATCGTGTAATTTTGTTTGTTTCTTCTTCCTTCTGATTTTTCCTAGCCATATATGTGTTATCAGAAGCAGATACGACAAAGAGTCACCATTCTAGGCATATGGATCCACGGTGGCTGGAATTGCACCAGTTGTCAAATCTTGAATCTCCTTTAGGCTTTAGTAGACCTTTTTGTTTTGATGAGCTAGTTCCTATAGCTGCGAATATTTGAAGCGTCCTAGTTGCATGTTCTGTGGCTTCCACTGCTTTTAATATTTTTGATTTTGACATGAGATTTTACATTGTATTATTCTGCTTCATATGAAATTGTCTAATGTTGAGTGCTATGCTGCTAAACACCTACTTCCCAACTGAGGCTGGTCAATATGATTCCGCTTACTGTATTGGAACCATTTATATTTTCCTTGTAGTTTATTTTCCATATTTTGATCATTGTTATCTAGTGAACTTAATTCCAGTTGGATCCTTCAGGGAACTAATTGACCTGTTCTGTGAACGCTTCATGGAAAACTGGAACCAGTACATGTGCGGTTTAGTGCTCAACTTCCATGAATGGCAATTTGCATTGTCTTATGGTGTGGTAATTTCCAAATATGAACTCAATTTCTTTTCCAGGCTCTTGCTGAATTCATGCGGCAAATCATGCATGGATCAGTATCCTTTGATCCATCTCAAATGGTGATTACATCTGGGGCAACTCCTGCAATGGAAATACTGAGTTTCTGTATTGCTGATCCAGGAAATGCATTTCTTGTGCCATCACCTTACTACCCGGGGTAATTTTGTCTCTTGCTCTGTTGATACATTCTATGCATGAATTTTGATTTTAATGTGATGAACTGACTTCATCATTTTGTTTCTGCAGTTGGGATAGGGACATAAAATGGCGAACTGGTGTTGAGTTGATACCTGTTCCTTGTCGCAGCACTGATAACTTTAACATCAGTATCACTGCTCTTGAAATAGCTTACAAACAGGCAAAAAAACGAGGAGTTAGAGTTCGTGGGGTTCTCATATCTAACCCTTCGAACCCAACAGGAGGCATTGTGCCAAGGGAAACACTGCATGATCTTCTAGTGTTTGCTGCAGACAAGAACATACACTTAATTTCTGATGAAATATTTGCTGGTTCAACATATGGAAGTGACAAGTTTGTCAGCGTGGCAGACGTGGTGGATGAAGTAGAGGACTTTGATAAAGGCAGGGTTCATATCATATATGGCCTCTCAAAAGACCTATCTCTTGCTGGGTTTCGAGTTGGAGTGATATATTCCTACAATGAACACATTGTATCAGCTGCTGCTAAGATTGCTCGATTTTCATCTGTCTCGAGTCCAACACAACGTTTGCTTATTTCCATGCTTTCAGATGAAAAGTTCATTTCAGAATACATAAAGGTTAACAAAGAGAGGCTCCGGAAAATGTACCTTCTGTTTGCTGATGCTTTGAAACAAGTTGGGATCGAATGCTTCAAGAGCAGCGGCGGGTTCTATTGCTGGGCAGACATGAGCAGGTACATCCGATCTTACAGTGAGAAAGGAGAGCGCAAGCTCTGGGACAGACTGTTGGAGGAAGCAAAGGTCAATGTCACCCCAGGTTCTTCTTGCCATTGCATTGAGCCTGGATGGTTCAGGTGTTGTTTCACAGCATTGAGTGAGGAGGACATTCCTGTCTTGGTGGAAAGGCTGAGGAGGGTCACAGACAGCCACAAATCAAACCGTTGAAACACTAGAGTAGTTATTCCGAACCCCTGCGTTATAGAAATAACCATATCTCGGCAGGTGCTCCACAATGGATTGCAAGGGCACTCAAAGGTTGGAAATCCATTTATTTTAGTTCATAGATATTCAGAAGCTTCTCGCTACAGCTGCGCAACTATTGCTGGAAGCCCCTGGGCTGGTGGAACGATGAATGGGATTTGGGAAACTTGTTCATGTTGGTCAGCTGTCTGCTGTTTCTTATGAGCCATGATGCCGCAGCACTCTGGATGGTTATATCCTGTTGGTCTCACTTGCTTCCTTTGTAGCACTGTTGGTGACTCAGAAGACGAATTGCCCATCTGGTGATGAGGCGTGCTGAGCTGATCTTTTGATCCAGATGACCATCTCCTTTTCCTTTTTGTTGTTCTTTTTTTTTTGGTTCTTTGGTTACATAAGCTAGTGTTCAGGTTCAGGTTTTGTAAAGCAATGGTTCCTGCATGTGCCAGGGTTTTGAACGCTGTTCATACGTTGTCACTGGAAGTAATTTATTTTTTTGGGGGGTTCATTTGAACAGAACAAGTCTGTCAATGAGGAGAATTCTGTGGGGGAGACTTCTTCTGTGGTTGTGGAGTGAACATGCAGTCATAATGTTTGGGAAATTGCATCATTTCCCTGTAGTTTGCTTGCATGTTGACAAAAATGTCCCTGGCATCCTAATGTCATTTTGTCGAAATGATTTTTTGCATAGTAACTGGGGAGGAAATAAAAGAAATGTCTATCTGAGATGAAGAAATGAGACATTAACAAAACAAATACAGGGCCTACCTAATGTGAAGCATAACTAGGTAGAAGCTTCTTCAGAAGGCCATTGACACAACAAGTTTTCCATAGCTCACAGCTAACAGGTACTTTTTTCAAATGACACAGCTCAACCAAACACACTCTAAACCATATCACTAATCTTGTCTTTGTCACCTAAGAAATCCATGCGATGAGATTACTAGAACTTGATTGGTTCCTTCAACACATGGCACAAAATAGTTCCTTTTCATGCGGAGAGGGAAAAAAAAAAGGGTAACGGCCTCGTTTCTTATTGGGCTCAGCCCATACGTAACACAGTGAACCCAGGCAGCCATATGTTTTGTAAGCCAAAGGCCCAAACCATCGCCAAGTCTGCCTCGGCCCATTCGCTTCTCTCCCGAGTCCCGACCCTTCCCTGCCGCAGCGGCCGGAACAGCAGCAGAAGCACGCCGGCGGATCACTGGAACCCACAGCTTCTACGCTCCCGTCAGTTTCTGGTACTCTCCTCTTGCCCTCTTCGGTCTCCCGTCGTCCACCTGCAGCTTAGCTTCCTCGTTGCGGGCTTGCGGTTAGCTCCCCATCACCCTTGCCGTGGCGCGCGCCCGAGGTGTTCGACGCATTGCCTCTCTGGGTTCTCGCGCACGCTGGGCACCATTCCCTTCACGGCGGTTCCCTGTTTCCGGGGAGCCGGGGAGGGGTGTAATGACGCAGCCTCACTGACACTGCTCTTCTGCTTCTTTGTTTCCAGGACCGGCTGGGCCTATGGCGAGGACACCGGATCCGTGGTCGAACATCCCGCTGGAGCTCGCGGGCCTCGTTCTCAAGCGCCTTCCCGCCCACGTCGACCGCGTCCGCTTCGCAGCTGTGTGCCCCCAGTGGCGCTCCGCCGCGCGGCAGGTCCGGCTGCCCCCTCCACTGCCGCTGCTCGCGCTCAAGGACGGGGACATCTTGTACAGCATGCCCCGGGGTGAGCCGCTCCACTTTGCTGGCTACAAAAACGGCCACTTATCTGGCTGCAGAAACGGCTTCTACACAGCTTGCGGTAACTGGCTGGTGTACCGGCGCCTTGACGACTTGCTCTTGTTGGATCCCTTCTCTGGTGCCACCATGACCCTTCCTCCACCATCTAGCTTTGTTGACACCGACGTACGATCAGAGAAGCTGTTCATGGACGTCAGATACTCCCAAGTGATCAAACTAATGGTGTGCTCGCCCAACCTCATTGCTGCACTGTTCCAAGGTAAGGAATCCAATCGGATTGCAGTGTGCCGGCCAGGAGGCTCCATGTGGTCAGTTGCAAGGGACCTGTCTTTGTGGATTACTGACATGGCTTTCTACCAAGGGAAGCTCTACGTTGTTGACTATCATGAGGACCTCTTGGCTCTGGACATCAGCGTGGATGGCAATACTGGTGATCCATGGGTTTCTCGGATTGGACGGGTCATCGATGTTGGTCACTTTGATGATCAGCGGACCCTGTTGAGAATGCTCTACCTGGTTGAGTCGTGTGGCTCATTGCTGCTGGTGTGTAGGAGGATTTTCCATATGCATGCTCATGACGACGGACAGATACACACTTTTGCTGGACAGTGTGAGCCTTACCTTTCGATATTTGAGGCAGACTTTGCGCGATCACGGTGGTCCAAGGTGACGACCCTCGCTGACAATCAGGCATTGTTTCTAGGGCCATGCTCCCGGGCTATTTGCATGCCTCAAAGTGACTCACAGGGCAATCGTGTGTGGTTCTTGGATGACTACAAGGACTTTCACCTTTGGAGTGAGTGGCGTAGCAGAAGCTTGAGTTCTGGCACCTGCAGCGTGGCAAACCCCAAGCCTTTCTCGCCTCTGCCAATGATCTCATGGAAGGGCTACCTTGGAAATGCAGGTGCTGCATGGATCTTCCCTGCAAACTGATGCTGTTGGTTGGACCGTTGTTACAATCAAAGATGTTAAACGCTCCATGTGTTTCTCTGGACGTAGTACCGTGGCCTTCTGGCATCCCCAATGCTGACTTACTTTTGGATGATTATGTTGTGCTTAGCTTTGTGGACTTGTGATGGGAACCTTGTGGTAGCATTCTGTTAGGTGCTAGTAACCTATTCTGTTAAGCATTTAGATTGGGAAGTCGCAATGGTGCTGTTTAATCTCTGAATGTTGTGTTATCTATCGTCGATCTTTTGTCATGGAGTAATACTATGGGTTGCCTGCAATGCTGTTTTATCTTAAGCCCATGGTCCTTTATTCTGGGAACTAAGGCTAAACCATTTGTTATATGCATCGCGTGGCATTTGCAGACTTGAAATGGGATGTTTCTGTTGAGATGGATGGTGTTTCTGAAAGGGGAGGATTGGTGCTCTCATCACATGTTTGTTTACAAGGGACATGAACATGTTATAATTGTGTAATTACTAATTACCCCTCTTTGTTGGAGGCTCATAATGTCAACATTAGCATATGTCTTCTGACAGACATTTGACCTTGAAATCTGATGTGTATTGACTATCTATCGACACATTTTTTTAAGACTTCAAGGGATCCCCGGATGCGTTAGTATTGCCGCTACGATCTAATCTCCACAGTCCCCAAATCCTTCTCCAGCTGCTTGATTTAAAAGAGCAACACTGCTCAGAACATACGCATATAGGCAAATACCTGATTCTTAACCTACTGCTAGCAGATGTGGTGACAGAAATTCAACTCTTGGTAATGAGGACTGCATCCTCATCAGGCCTCCAAATGTCCACCAAAACTCGGGTAATCCGGTATTAGTGCAACAGTTGTAGTAAAACAAGGTACTTGTGCAACTCAACTGCTGTAAACCACTACAAACTCTTGTCCAGCCAATTTTATCGGTAACAACAATTCATGACAGCGAACTGGAGAATGCACCTTCGGCTGAAAAACCACATAAAAGTGCATCAAACAGCATCAATTGCTTTATTCTTACACAAATAGCACACTGCTTTCCACAACAAAAGAAAGAAAGAAAAGAAGAAGAAGGAAAAAAGCAGCAGAGGAAAAAGGCACACTGCTATGTTACACTAGGACATGTGAAAACAAGATTCACCCTGTACCCAAATGAACTTCAAATCTGACGAACAAACATTCACAATAGATCAGTTACTCCAGCAGGCAGCAGAAGCCGAAGCAATACCCTTCAGACCAGAATGCTGTGATTACTCAAACAGGAGAATCATGTGCAGGGTTACCATGATTACCTCCCACACCGCCAGCGTTAGAGGGGCGCTCTAGAATGCCAGCATGTGTGAGCAGTGCCCAGAGGTGGGTCATGAACTCCCCGCCGGCGGCAAGCATTTCGGTGTGGATGTCAACATTGCTTGACGGCGCGAGGAAGAGTATGAAGTCGGCCCAGAAATCAGCCAGCACCTTCCATCTCCGTGCCTCTGGAACCACGCCTCTGAGCTCTCTACCAAGCCTGGCCCCCAGCTCCAGGATGTTGCAGCTGTTGTTGTTTGGTAGGACCATCATCATCAGCTTCTCACACCTGCTGCTCACAGTATCACACCCAGTGAGGCTTCCCCGAGCTTCCATGACCACGGCGTCAAAGATGCGTTGGGTGTCATAGCCATGGCTAGGCAGCATGTCCGGAACAAAAGCCACCAGGTAGGCACAGTAGTCCGATAGGGTCTTGGCAACACGTACATCGTCGTCACCAGTTAAGGGAACCTGGTGATCATCCATGGCGATGGTTGTGCCAATGTGCCATACGAGAATCTTATGGATGTGTGTAGGCAGGGTGCAGGCCCATGATAAGTGGCTCCCCAGCTGATTTCTGTCTAGAGCTGACTGGCCATCTTGTAACTGTCCATTGCTCCCTTTGAACCCAGAAAGCACGCGTTGCATGACTGATTTTCTCAACCTGATCTTTTCCCCATCTTTCTGTCCTTCTCTTGTTGCGTCAACCAAACCCAATGACAGCAGCGGTATCAAATTCCACGGGTGGTAGTCAAAGTTGAGTAAGAGCGAGTACTGTCCAAGCGCTCTCTGCCAGGATCTTCCTGATTCACGTTTTACTTTAATAATAAGACTCTTCCATATCCGAGTTCTTTCCCGGAGATTGTCCACCACGTCCCACCTACTGTCATAGCCGGTATGTATGCAGGACAACAGTAGCACAATGGTAAGAAGGACAATGGTTACCCAGTGAGGAACATCGGTTTTATGAATTCTCTGTTCCAAATTACTACGATGATAGTGCCTGCTAAATGCTCCAGAGATACAATTCCAAACAGTAACATTTATTACAACTAAAAGTATTGTCCAGATCTTATAACATATAGTCTTCGAATCGAACCTTGTATAGAGGAAATCATATAGGAATGCCAACTCCATCTCTACAACTCCAAAAGCACGATCATAGTTGTCTTCTTCAGAGATGAGCCCATGAAGCACGAAATGTAATGTCTTGGTGAGGCCAGCTTCACCAATCCGGTATCCACACAATCTTCGCTTCAACAATTTAAACAATGTGAAGGAAAGTGCGACATCCTTCAATGTTTCCACAACTTCCACTGTGCAATCACTCTGGCTCTCTATCCATTGCCACATGGAATCTATGGTGATGCACTTTTCAGTCACCTCTTCTAATACAACTCCATATTCAGGTGCGGTGGGAAGTAGGGAAGCTACTTCTTCTTCGCCGTAGAATATGTACCTATACCCCTGCATGGTTTCAGTATTCGGAGTGACGTCATCCTGAGCTATTTGCTCATGCTCAATCATCATGTAGTCAGCAACCACTTTAGATTGCTTCAGCAAACCTCCTTTCTTGCTCGCGTTGCTCAGAGTCCCAGCATTCCTGTATGCCAGAATAATGCTCTGAATCCAGATTATCCATATGGTTGCAGCGTAGCTTCTGTTTTGACCTTTGCAGTTCAGAATCAGCCATAGCACGAGAATGATCTGTAACACGTGCTGTACAAGCACCCTCTTCCTGTGTTCAATGTCATGGATGCTGTAGACCAAGAGAGAATCGGCACTCACTTGGATGAGGAGGAGGATGGCACCCCACACGATGAAAGTCTGATCACGGAAGGGACCATCCTGCAGCAGCCCAATGGTGTAGGGGGCCAGAACGGAGAAGAGCGTGTAGACCGCCCACACAAAGAAGCGGAAGAAGCCATGGTTATATCGTCGTCGGCGTGAGCCAAATAACTCAAGAAGGATCCAGATGAAGGCGCTGAAGAGGACGAGGACCTCGACTCGCACCAGACGGCCTTGAATGCTGCCCCAGCTCTGGACAAGAGTTGTGGTGGTGTTCTTGATCCCCATGACTCGTGCCTTGTCTGTCTATGGCTTCTCCAAACTAGTTAGTCCACGCTTGAGAATAAGATGGATGGAGAAGGGGCAACATAGTACAGTGCAAGGGGCCACTAAGCAGATCTGATGGGCACTCGATTTGGAAGGTGCATGCTGAAGCTGAAGGAAAGCACAAATTCTTTGCTTTGGTAAGAGGCCAAAGAAATGTTGGCTCTTTGCCCTGCCCACCCGATTTTGGACTGCCCTTTTGCCACACAGTGGACCACCACTGGGAGCACCAAGCACAGCTGATGTAACAGTGGGCGGCAATTGAAGGTGCCATGGGTGTCCGAACTACAATTCCACTTTCCGCAACTACTCCAGCCTGGCAACTGTGGAAACATCCGCATACCATGATGTTGCCTTGAGGAACATAACCGCCGTGGCATGGCAATGCTGTTTCCCTGTTTGCCATGCGAAAAAATCATGTTACGTTTTTGTTGATGCAATGATGCCTAGTCCCTATCGTGTATCGTTTGCCTGCAAATATGCAACACTTCATATACCTTTTGTGAGAGGCCCATGGCCGCCTCTGGCTTATGCCATGCCACTTGCCAAACAGGCAGTGAGCATTTTGTCGAACAAGTTGCGGCCATCAGCTACGGTGCCTCGATCCTCCACAGAGCAACAGCAACAAAGGCTAGTCCGTGACCATTGACGACGGCGTCGGCCTCCACCAGTGTCGAGAATCCAGCGCCCAAGGACAGTCACGTCCTGCTCGCTCGCCATCTCGCTTCGTTTGCGTTGCGCCGCCCCCCGCGGCGACCCCACGCGCAACGCTGGCTGCCTGACTGGCTCGGCGCCACGGCGTTGTGCGGCGTAAGCAGGAGCCTCCTCGCCGCGAGGCGGCTGCTGCTGGCAGGGCCGCGGCGCTTGCGGCTTGCGGCTTGCGCCGACAGAGGGCGCTTGTAGCGGCGCGCGGGGAGCGGCCGCGGTGGCCTGGCCGCCACAAGGTCGTCGAACCGACGAACCGAAACAGGAGAACCCAGCGTTGACCCAGCCGCGAGGCAGAAAAGGGCTTTCCCGGCCCATAGTGTGGCCCAATTACCTACGAGCCCAACACAGCCCGCGCCGCCTTCCAGCAGACTCCAGCAGATTCGATTACGCCTTCTCCTTGCCGAGCACAGCACGAACCAACCCGTCGTCGCCTTCCTCTCCGGCTCGCCGCCGCCTCCCCCTCACCGGCCTTCTCCGCGCCTCCTCCCACGCTCCGCCCGGCGCCATGGTGAGACTTCTCTCCCGCTCGATCTGTATCCTATCTCTATCCCGTGCTGACTGACTGAATCGACGAACTGACGGACGGACGGA